>Ga0209724_1000539_pt1 | contig 36302 bp, 20 predicted proteins | sample grotaG_FD_184143 | JGI IMG/M metagenome (GOLD analysis project Ga0209724, IMG submission 184143) | Glacier valley bacterial and archeal communities from Borup Fiord, Nunavut, Canada, to study Microbial Dark Matter (Phase II) -... | ecosystem: Environmental > Aquatic > Freshwater > Ice > Glacier ... | reverse complement strand
TGCAGGGAAAGATATATACTAGTATGTTTATTTAGTTAAAACTCCATCAGAATTTCTCAAAGGGGCCGTTGCAAAACTTAATCAGATGCAATATATTTAAACGATTATGTTTTATATATTGCATTTGTCTTCTTTGCAGTACCCCCCTTTATGTATTCGAACAAGTATTAATACAGCATTTTGTGATTTTGGACAAGATATAGACTATATTGTAAAAATGATAGAAAACATTGACATAAGTGCGAATGATATCACGTTAAAATCTAAAGAAGGTAGTAATAATATAAATTTAATACTAGACTTTATAGACAAACTAAATTTTCAATTGAATGAAGTTACTGGAAAGATTCATGGACTTGGAGTAAGTATTAATAAAATCAATGAGATAACAGAGCTAATAAATAATATTTCGGACCAAACCAATCTACTGGCCCTAAATGCTGCAATTGAAGCTGCAAGAGCGGGAGAAGCAGGTAGGGGATTTAGTGTGGTCGCTGAAGAAATAAGAAAACTAGCTGAACAATCAAAAACATCTTCTAGTAATATAAACTTGCTTCTGAAAAATCTTTCTATTGAAAGTAATGAAGTTGTAGTTAATACTGAAAATGCAAATTCTCAGATGACAGACCATACTAGTATTATAAATGGAGTTGCAGTTTCACTAAAAGAAATCATGCTAGGGATAGAGGAGATATTACCTGTAATACACTCAGCTAGTGAATCTTTGTCTAATGCTAACGATTGAAAATTTTGGTGTTAGATATAAGAAATATAAATATTAATAGAAGATTGAACACTAAACAAAAAGTGTTCAATCGTTTTTTATTTGAATAAGAAATACCAAGTGGAAAAGGGCTTATTCCTAAGTGCTAGTGGTGTTTTTTGACAATATAGTACTTATTTTGTATTGACAAGGGTCCCACCCATATGGTATTGTCTGTTGTTAGAAGATTATATTATTATTATCTTTATATGCATGGAATGTATTGGAAATGCTAGCTTTGATGTATTGAATTAATTGGGTAAAATTAATTGTTTATTTGATGTCTTAGATTATTAAGAGGTAAATAATCCGCTGAGTCTAAGAAATTTGTCTATATGAAAGGAGTTATCATGAATAAATCAGAAGTATTAGGTAGATGGACAAAAGAAAAATCAGAAGAACTTTATGGTATCAAAAACTGGGGTAACGGCTATTTTTCAATCTCTGACAATGGAGAGGTGCTAGTGAACCCTTATAAGGATAATGAATCAGCTGCAATCAGTATTATGGATATTATTTCAGGTGTTAAAGAACGTGGTCTTGATATGCCAGTGCTATTGCGCTTTGAGAATTTATTGGACTCACAGATTTCTTTTCTAAATAACTCATTTAATGATGCGATGGCTAAGCTGGATTATAAGGGAGCCTATCGTGGCGTTTATCCTATTAAGGTTAACCAACAGCAACAGGTGGTTGAGGAAGTGACCAAATTTGGTCAACGCTATCATCACGGTCTTGAGGTAGGAAGTAAAGCTGAATTAGTGGCGGCACTTTCATTAATGAAAGATAAGGAAGCCTGTCTTATATGCAATGGCTATAAAGATGAAGAATTTATTGACTTGGGACTTTATGCAGTTAAAATGGGCTTTAAGTGCTTCTTTGTAATTGAGATTCCAGGTGAACTTGACCTTGTACTAGAGCGTTCAAAGGCTTTGGGAGTTAAACCCAATATAGGTATCAGAATAAAACTTTCTGCAAAAGCAGGTGGTCACTGGACTGAATCTGGTGGAGACCGAAGTATCTTTGGTCTTAATATGTCTCAAGTTATTACTATGGTAGATACACTTAAAGAAAAAAATATGCTAGATTGTCTTAAGCTACTTCATTACCACCTTGGATCACAGATACCAAATATTAGGGATATTCGTTCGGCTGTATTAGAAGCAACACGTGTGTATGCTGAGCTAGTTAGTGAGGGTGCACCAATGGGTTATTTGGATTTGGGTGGAGGACTAGCAGTTGATTACGATGGTTCCAATACAAATTATGTAAACAGCCGAAATTATTCTGTAGAAGAATATTGTACTGACATTGTTGAAGCAGTTATGACTACGCTTGATGCTAGTAATGTACCACACCCGGTAATAGTAACAGAGTCAGGACGTACGACAGTAGCTTATTATTCAGTATTGTTGTTTAATGTTTTGGATGTAGAAAAATTCGAGGAACACGATGTACCAGATAAACTGGACGAGAATACCTCTGAACAGATTAGAAATCTATTTGACGTTAATAAAAACATTACACAGAAGAACGTTCAGGAGTGCTATAACGATGCACTTTACTATCGCGACGAGATTCGTGACATGTTTAAGCATGGCACACTCAATCTCCGTGAACGTGCATTTTCTGAAAAGATCTTCTGGAATACAATTAACCAAATTGCAAAGGAAAAGAAGAAACTAAAAAATTCCCCACCTGATTTGGAGGACATTGAGAGTGCAATAGCTGATATCTATTATTGTAATTTCTCAGTATTTCAGTCCATTCCTGACAGTTGGGCAATTGACCAGTTATTTCCAATTATGCCATTGCACAGATTGTTAGAATTACCAAAGCGCAATGCTGTTATTGCTGATATAACTTGTGATTGTGATGGAAAGATTGACCATTTCATAGATCTTCATGATGTAAGAAACACATTGCCATTACATGAATTGAAAAACGGCGATGATTACTATCTTGGTGTTTTCCTAGTTGGAGCATATCAAGAAACGTTGGGTGATCTTCATAACCTGTTTGGGGATACCAATGTAGTCAGTGTTAGAATTAACTCGGATAGTAGTTATGATCTTGTAAAAGAAATTCATGGAGACAGTGTAGCTGATGTACTTTCCTATGTTGAGTATGATCCAAAAGACATGTTAGTTCATTTCCGTGAAAAGGCAGAAGAGGCCATACATGAGGGACTAATCACTGCTAGTGATAGACGAGAAATAGTGAAGGCGTATGACAATGGTCTGCGTGGGTACACTTATTACGAGAGATAAAAAATGTTGTTTTTATTTTTCTAATAAATATAAATAAATGTACAATAAGATGAGTCTACTGAATATTTCAGTAGACTCTATTTTTGTTCGCTCAGTAAGGATTCAGGGAAACATGAAATAGAAAACAAGCTATTTCCCATATATTTCCCAAAGTTGGAATAATTCTTGACATGGTATATAATAACATTAATAATTATATGAAGTATAGCTTTTAATCTTTTCAGATAGTTTTCGTCAATTACTTCATTAAAAATGTTATTGTAGCTTTTACATTTCATTGTTTATCAGAATACTATATAAAATAGTATCAATTTCCTATTTGAAAGACATACCTATCCGGCAAAAATAAATGTAATGTGAATTAGATTAAATTCCTAGTTGTTAAACGGGGTTTAAGTAATAAAGCGACTCATAAATTTACATTTTTATTTATAAATATATCAACTAGATTTTAACCAAATTAATGTTATAAATACTCCTTAAATATGAGTGTAGAAAGTTTTATTACGGTAAACTATTCTATCAGAATTGAAAATATAGGTATTATAAACTTATTTATTTTCAAAATCTTAACTTTATATGTATAGGCTTAAACTAACGTATAAATATGAGAAAATGGGCATCATGAGGAGGCGAGTACAGTGAAAAGTATTAGAACTTCTAGACAAAATAAAGGCTCTTAAATATCCCTATATCTTAACTTATGTTAATGATTAGGAAGATAATTTGAGGGTTTTTTTAGAGAGGAGAATATTTATGAAGAGAGTACTTGTTTTTCTTTTGGCCCTTGCATTTTTTTCAATATCCACTGTAGATTCTACTCAGTTAACATTTGTAGGTAAAGCGCAGGCAGCCTATACACCGAGCCCAAATAATAGAGAAAAATTTTGTTTTGACTATGACTGGAAATTCATTAAACAGGATATAGTCGGGGCACAAACTCCAACATTTAATGACTCTTCATGGCAGGATGTGAGCCTTCCACATACATACAATGATGTTGATCACTATGATACTTATGTAACAGGCAGCGGAGATTATGGCTTTGCCGGGAAAACCTGGTACAGAAAGCATTTTAAACTTGATGCAGCCAATGTTGGCAGAAAAGTATTTATAGAATTTGAAGGCGTACGCCAGGCTGGAGAATTTAGCGAGTTGATTTGATGAGAGATGTGACCATATACTTCAGAAATAATCCTAGTGTTTTATTTTATGAAGGTGGTAATCAATTCATTACATTTGAACATATGTCGCAAATAAAGCTGTCAGAGATGAGTGGGATCCACATGGAGGTAGGCTAGTGGGTACAAGATCAAATTCTGATATTCTTAAGCCTGTAGCTGAGTATCTTGCATCAATGGACAACCCTGGGACCTCAAGCACACATCGTATTTGGGATGCAGAGTATAGGAATTTCAAGTATATTAAATTTTAGTTAATGCAATTTATATTTGGTAGGCCGGGTCGGACATGAGAAAATATCTTTTATTGTTCGGCCGGTGAAATTACAAGTTTATTAACCTAATATTATGAACGGAGGGTTACAACATGGAATCCAATAATACATCTGAGGAGATCAAGAGATGCCCTAAGACAGGAAGGATTATAAGTGGAGGACCTGTAGAAAACAAAAAACATCACCGGTTGAGGAAATGGTTTTTCCCTATTTTGGGGTTGGTTTCATTAATATGGTTTTTAATTCGTGTTATTCCAAAGCCAAGCAGAGCAACGTATCCGTGTATGCGAGCAGCAGCACCTGCAGCAGCCAGCTTTGTGACATGGGTAATAGGAGTTTTTGGTTTTGCAGCTTTGATTAAAAAGTCAAAGGAACATGCTAGGCGTGCAAAATATATATCCGCTATTTCAGTTTTTGGAATAGGTTTGATATTTGCGTTTATGCTTACATTAAGCAGTGTTCCTGATATTGCGAAAGCTATTACTCCACCAGATGCCCCTAATACTCCAATGGGAGTTGCGAAGGGAATACTTCCTGGAAGAGTAACTTGGGCTCGTAACTTAAATGCTACAACTTGGAATGGGACTACAGGATTTTGGTGGGAATCAGGGAATACGAATCAATCACTTGTTGATGGTATGATTTCAGATTCTATTAAATCAATAACAGGAGCCGCCAATGATACTAATTCATGGGATGCAATATTTAAGTATTTCAATCAAAACCATGGGAAGGGAAATGTCGGTTACAGTAGTAATGAAAAAATAGCAATAAAAATAAATTGTAACAATACTAGAGATAGCCATACTCAGCAGGTAAGTAACATAAATCCTTCACCCCAGCTTATTCTTTCAGTATTACGGCAGTTGGTTAATACAGCTGGAGTTTCTCAGGCTAATATTACAATATATGATGCCTCCAGATATATAACAGATAACATATATACATATTGTAAAAACGAATTTCCAAATGTAGTTTTTGTTGACCAAAATGGCGGAGATGGTAGAATTGCAAAACAGTGGTCGGCTTCTATTATAAATTATTCACAATCCAACTATTGTGGAGATAGAATTCCTACAGTAGTTGAACAAGCAAATTATATAATTGATATGCCTATTATGAAAGCACATCCACTAGCAGGGATGACCCTTAGTGCCAAAAATCACTATGGGACTATAAATGGCCTGGATCACACTCTCTGTAGACCTTACAATACTTATAATCCTTTTGTAGACTTTATGGGTGACAAGGATTTAGGTGGTAAAACTTTATTAAACATATTAGATGGTTTATATGCTGCTAAACATTCGGATACTGTACCTTCGAAATGGAATTCCAAACCATTTAATGGATCTTGGCCTGCAAGTGTATTTATGTCACTTGATCAGGTAGCGCTTGATTCAGTCGGGTTCGACTTTATAAATTCTGAAATGGGTACTAATATGATGGCTAATTCTGATAGTTATCTGCATGAAGAAGCATTAGCCAATAATCCACCTTCTGGAGTAGTTTATGCACCAGATGGGGTCAGATTAAACAGCTTGGGAGTTCATGAACACTGGAACAATGTAGATGAGAAAAAGTACTCAAGAAACTTAGGTTCAGGCAACGGTATAGAACTTGTAGCGATTGGTGGAAGCAGTATAGTTCAAGTAGCTACTCCTACATTTAGTCCAGCAGCAGGAACCTATGCATCAGCACAGACAGTGGCTATTTCATGTTCAACAGCAGGAGGAGTAATCAAATATACAACAGATGGAAGTACCCCAACAAACACATCTGCGACCTATTCAGGACCTATTAATGTAGCAGCAACAACTACATTAAAGACATATGCAATCAAAACGGGAATGTCGGATTCGGCAGTAGTAAGTGCTACATACACTATTACTCCACTATTAAAGACAATACCGGGTAAGCTTGAAGCTGAAAGCTATGATGCAATGAATGCAATAAATGCTATACAAACAGAAGGTTGTTCTGAAGGTACCTTGAATGTTGGCTGGATAGACACTGGTGACTGGATAGACTATAACGTCAATGTATTGACAGCAGGTAACTATACAGTTCAGTACAGAATATCTAGTCCGAATACGACAGGGCAGATCCAACTCAAAAATGGAACGACAGTGCTTGCAACAACCAACGTAGCTAACACGGGTGGGTGGCAAAACTGGCAGACTGTTACTACTGCAAATGTAAACCTGTCTGCTGGTAATCAGACACTGAGGGTATTTGCTTCTACTGGTGGTTGGAATATTAACTGGATAAACTTCACATCTGGAGTGGGACAGGAACAGGTAGCAACACCTGCTATTACTCCTATAACAGGAACTTATGCATCAGCGCAGACCGTGACAATAACTGATGCAACGGTAGGTGCAGTAATTAAATATACAACTGATGGTACAACACCTACAGCTACAAATGGAACAATATACTCGGCGCCATTTACCGTATCATCTACAACTACAGTTAAGGCTGTAGCTTATAAATCAGATATGACAGATTCTAGTATAGCTAATTCTATCATTGCTATTAGCATAAATCCTGTTAATATTGCTTTGAATAAGCCTGCGACGGAATCTTCTCATGAATCGGCATTCACAGCCTCAGGTGCTTTTGACGGTAATACAGGAACTCGTTGGTCGTCTCAGTTTTCTGATTCAGAGTGGATATATGTAGATCTCGGTACAAACAGTACTGTAAGTAGTGTTAGGCTAAACTGGGAAAATGCATATGGTAAATCTTATAAACTACAAGTATCAGCAGATGCTGTAAATTGGGTAGATGTTTATACTCGTACAAATGGAACTGGAGGAATAGAAAATATAACCTTTACCCCTGTAACAGCCAGATATGTGAGAATGTATGGTGTCACTAGGAATACTATATATGGTTATTCTTTGTGGGAATTTGAAGTGTATTAAATAACATATTATCTACAAAAAGGAGATGGTGTCTATGACTGTATTATAAAGATAATTTAAATAAGATCTCTTATTACAAAGGAGACTCTCAGAGAAGAGAGCACCATAAACAACCAAGTCAATTTTATTAACTAGCGCTATTTAAAAAAGTATAATGAAAGGAATGGTTATGATGATGTTAAAGAAAATACTTGCTTTATTATTAGTATTTGTTTTAGTTACTGGAGTAATGTTTACTTCTGCATCAACTTATGCAGCTGTAGGAGACCCTGGAAAGATAGAAGCAGAAAGTTATTCTACTATGAGTGGAATACAGACAGAAAATTGTTCGGAAGGTGGATTGAATGTAGCCTATACGGATGCCGGTGACTGGATGGACTATACAGTAAATGTTCAGAATGCAGGGGCGTATACAGCTGAGTTTAGGGTATCCAGCCCATATACAGGAACCCAGCTGCAGCTGCTGAAAGGTGCAACTGTACTGACAACTGTAACAGTTCCCCAAACGGGTGGATGGCAAAATTGGCAGACTGTTTCCACATCAATTAATTTAGGTACTGGAAGTCAGACACTGCGTGTAAAAGCTGTTAGTAATGGATGGAATCTAAATTGGATGAACATTACATCAGTAACGCCTATACAGCAAGTGGCTGTACCAGCTTTTATGCCTGTAGCTGGAACTTATACTACGGCGCAGAATGTGACTATAACATGTGCAACTGCAGGTGCAACTATCAAGTATTCAACAGATGGCTCGACACCGACTAGTGCATCTGCCACTTATACTGGTGTTATCAATGTAGCGGCAACAGCCACTATTAAAGCGATAGCAATAAAATCTGGTATGACAGATTCAACTGTGGCGACAGCAGCATACTTGATTAATATTCCTATAGGAGGTAAGGCAATCCCTGGAAAGTTAGAGGCTGAAAGCTATGATACCATGTCTGGTATTGCAACTGAAGGTTGTTCTGAAGGCGGACAGAATGTAGGTTGGATTGAAACTGGTGACTACATGAACTTTAATGTAAACGTAGCAACAACGGATACATATACGGTTCAGTACAGAGTTTCTACACCGAACGCAAATGGTGTGGTTCAATTAAAAGCTGGAACCACTGTACTTGCTTCAAATACATTAGCTACAACTGGTGGGTGGCAAAACTGGACGACTGTAACGGCTTCTGTACAGTTAAATGCCGGAAATCAGACCTTGACTGTATATGCAGGTACTGGTGGGTTTAATATCAATTGGATAAACTTTATAACTGGTACACCTGTACCTCAAGTTGCAACCCCTACATTTACACCCGCTGGTGGTACGTATGCTACTGCGCAAAATGTAACACTTGCCTGTACAACTGTAGGTGCAACTATTAAATATACAATTGATGGTTCAACACCAACTACAGCATCACAAACCTATTCGGTACCTATTCATGTAGCGAATACAACTTCAGTCAAAGCTGTGGCGTTCAAAACAGGTATGGCTGACTCTATTTTGGCAAGCGCAACCTACGGAATATCGACGTCAACAGGAGCCATGGATTTCCAGATACAAAATGGGACAAGAGGGACATATACAGATAGCCAAATATATTGGGCTGTACTGGGACTAAACTCTCAAAATAAGCTTTGTTATTTGGATGCTAATGGCAATCTGGTGCCAACTTCTACTGCTTTAAATGATGCTACTGGGCATTTAACCAAGAACGGTCAGAACTATGCAAATATCTATCACAAAATAAGTGAAGTTCCTTTGGTATCGACACCTGCAATATCTTCAGGAAGAATGTTTCTAAGTGTTGGAACCCCTTGTTATATTAAAGTGTATGATAACGGGTACGCAGGGCCAGATGTAAATAATCCGACAGATCCAAATAATGATATATATTGGGACTTTGTAGAATTCACCCTTGACGCCGGGGGATATCATGGAAATACCACTAGAGTCGATGCATTCGGTTTTCCTATTACACATAGATTAATATGTGATGATGGATACGACAGGACTGTTGGAGAAACTGAAACTCGAGATGCTCTGTTTGCAGAATATCTGAATGAGGTGCCTACTGAATTTAAGACATTGGTTTCGGCACCATACAGAATTCTTGCACCCTGCAAGGGTGGATTTAAAACAGGGGGTCCATATGCTAATTACTTCGATAGTTATGTAAACCAGGTGTGGCATGAAACTACTGCTAAGCCAACTACCCAGGATATTTTCCTAGGTATAGGTGGTGCAGCAGATCCTAGTATATGTGCCGCTTTAAACAGAGGCGTATATATGGATCCTACACACCGTGCAGATGCTAACTACTTTTATCAAATGACTCCTAGCAATTTCTATTCGAAATTCTGGCACGACCATAGTATTGATGGATTATCCTATGGCTTTTGCTATGATGATGTAAATAATTTTGCGGCCTATCTTGAACACAATAATCCTACAGCTTTAATAATTACTGTAGGTTGGTAAGGTAAAATAAAATATTACTTCCACTTGTTCACGTATTCTCCATGACAGTTATGCAGAATGAAGCAATAACATAGTGGAAGTAATATTTTTCTTTTTTTATTAAATTTATAGGAGGCAAACTATGTTAAAAAATAAAATGATAGCGTTTATATTATCACTAACAATATTGATGAGTATGCTTATACCTATTAATCCAATCATGGCAGCTATTGGAGACCCAGGAAAGATAGAAGCAGAAAGTTATTCTACTATGAGCGGAATACAGACGGAAAATTGTTCGGAAGGTGGATTAAATGTAGCCTATATAGATGCCAATGACTGGATGGACTATACTGTAAATGTCCAGAATGCAGGAGTTTATACGGCTGAATTTAGAGTATCCAGTCCATATACAGAAACTAAGCTTCAATTACTTTTAGGTACAACAGTACTGGCGTCAGTAACAGTACCTAACACAGGTGGATGGCAGAATTGGCAAACAGTATCCGCTTCCATCAGTTTAAGCGCAGGAAGTCAGACGTTACGTGTAAAGGCTGTTACCAATGGATGGAACTTTAATTGGATGAACATTACATCAGTAACACCTATACAGCAAGTAGCAGTGCCTACCTTTACGCCAGCTGGTGGTACATATGATGCAGCACAGAATGTAACTCTTACCTGTGCAACTGCAGGTGCAACAATCAAGTATACGATAGATGGTTCCACACCGACTGCGGCATCTCCCACTTACACTGGCGCAATTAATGTAGCTGCAACCACCACAATAAAAGCCATTGCAATTAAATCAGGTATGAGTAATTCTGGTATGGCAACAGCAGCATATGTAATAAATATTCCTACTGGAGATAAGGCAATTCCAGGAAAAATAGAGGCTGAAAGCTATAACACTATGTCAGGTATTGCAACTGAAGTTTGTTCAGAAGGTGGACAGGATGTAGGATGGATTGAAACTGGTGACTACATGAACTTTAATGTGAACGTAGGTACAGCGGGTACATATACTGTTCAATATAGAGTTTCTACTCCAAATACAAATGGTATAATTCAATTGAAAAATGGGGCTACTGTACTTGCTTCAAATACATTAGCTACAACTGGCGGGTGGCAAACCTGGGCGACTGTAACCGCTTCCGTTCAGTTAAATACAGGGAGTCAGATATTGACTATATATGCGGGTACTGGTGGATTTAATGTCAATTGGATAAACTTTATACTTGATGCACCTGTAACAGCTGTAGATATAGCTGTTACAGGCCCTTATGCTCAATATTTGGAAATTGGTATCAGCCCTACAGATTTAAATGGTGTTACTACACTAAAATCTCAGAATACTGATGTCAATCAAACAATCAGATATGATGTTGGTACCACAGTAACGATGAGTGTGAACTACATGGTAGAACAAAAACAGGTTAGTTTCCGTACGACAGATCAAAACGGAAATCCGATACAAGGTAACCCGCTGACCTTCACTGTTCTTCCAAATTCAGTAGTAAATGTTGATATCACAGATAGAGCGACGGTGGCCACACCTACCTTTATGCCTAATGCAGGAGTATATTCATCGGCACAAAATGTAACAATTGCTTGTGGAACATCAGGGGCAACAATAAAGTATACAACTGATGGCTCTACCCCGACTAGTGCCTCTGCTACCTACACGGGTACAATTAGTGTAACAGCAACAGCTACAATTAAAGCAATTGCGATTATGGCAGGTATGAATGATTCAGCGGTAGCGACTGCAGCTTATACTATTGGAGCAGCAACAGTAAATCTTGCCCTAAATAAGACGGCAACGGCATCAACAAGTTTGGGTGGTAATACAGCTAACGCTGCTTTTGATGGGAATGCAGGAACACGTTGGGAATCCGAGTTCAGTGATCCGCAATGGATTTATGTAGACCTTGGTTCAAACTACACTGTAGGTGGTGTTAAGCTTAATTGGGAAACTGCCAGCGCAAAAGGTTATAAGATACAAATCTCTACAAATGCTACCAATTGGACCGACGTATATACACAGACAAATGGAGCGGGAAATATAGAAGATATAACGTTTTCTCCTGTAACAGCCAGATACGTTAGAATGTATGGTACGTTAAGAAATACGGCATACGGTTATTCTTTGTGGGAGTTTGAGGTTTACGGACAATCGGCACCACCACTTCCTAAGGTGCTAGTTCCAACTTTTGCACCTGCCCCAGGAACCTATACTTCGGCACAGAGTGTGACTATAAACTGTGGAACAGCAGGGGCAACCATCAGGTATACAACAGATGGTTCTACTCCAAACAGTGCATCTGCAGCATATGCAGGACCTATTAATATTTCATTATCGTCCGTAATCAAAGCGATTGCAACAAAGTCGGACATGACTAATTCGGATGTAGCGAGTGCGACATACACCATTTCAGCTTTGAGGGTGCTTTCACCTATTAATGGGCAAATGGTTACAAATACTAGAACACCTACCTTAACTTGGGATGCGAAGGCAGGGACAGTTAGATATGAAGTATGGGTTAATCAATCAAGAACTGACTATGACTGGAATGTCTCTGGAAATTTACTCGACAGATATACCAAGGTTGCGGAAGTTGCTGGTACAAGCTGTGTTACACCAGCATTAGTTGATAGATGGACCTATAAATGGTATGTTGTTGCGGTTGATGGGAATGGAAACAAGAGTCAGTCAAGTATCGGACAATTCAGCATATATCTTCCTTACATAGAACAAGTGGCAGATGGAGTGAGCATTATTAATGGTAGCCGTGATTTAAACAAAAATGGATCAATTGAAACTTATGAAGATTGGCACAATCCAATTGCTACTCGTTTAGATGACCTTATGTCACGGATGTCCAATGATGAAAAGCTAAACCAGCTGTTCTATTCCCCTGATACCATAAATAATTTAAATATATTTGCAGGATTTGTTTTCTCATATGGAACTACTGACTTCATAACAGATGCTCAGAAAAAAGTGGCAACTTCACAACGATTGGGTATACCAATTGCATTTGCTGGGGACAAAGTTCATGGTTGGAAGACTATTTATCCTACCGAATTAGGGCTGGCAGCCACTAGAAATCTAAATCTTGCTTGGCAAAGTGGGGATCTTCAACGTAGAGAACAAAAAGCGTGGGGCTTCACAGGAACACTTTCACCTATAGCAGAAGTGAATACAAAGGTACTTTATCCTAGATTTCAAGAAGGTACAGGAGAAAATGCTGACTATTCTGCTGCCATGATACGGGCTATGATCTGCGGAATGCAGGGTGGGCCTGAGGTCAACCCCAAATCAATAATGATTACTGTAAAGCATTGGCCGAGTCAGGGTGCTGGTGGGGAACAAGCAAATGTTTATGATAGCACCACAATCAAGTGGCATATGAAACCATGGTATGCAGCAATGGATGCCAACTGCGCCACTGTCATGCCTGGTTACGGTTCTGCAGCATACCTAGATCCAAGTGGAGCAGGGGCTGGTTCAAGTAAACCCACCCTTGACTATTTGAGAAATGTAATTGGATTTAAAGGTATGGTCGTAACGGATTGGTTAGCATCAGCAACCGATACCTCGGTTAAGAGTATTGGTGCAGGTTGTGATGTCATGGGAGGTGCTATGGCATCAGGAACTGATTTTAATACGCTTATTAATTCCGTTGGCTGGACTAGGTTGAATGAAGCTGTACGAAGAGTGCTGGATCTCAAACTGAGGTTGGGTCTATTTGAAAATCCATATGGTGATCCTGATTACCCAACTTCTATATGGCACAGTGCCGAAAGCAATAATATCGTAAATGAGGCAGCACGCCAATCACTCACCCTTTTAAAGAATACTGGCATTCTTCCTTTGAAAGTAAATAGTGGGGATACTCTTGTTGTTGCTGGCCCTAGAGCTACCAGTGACGATAATGCTAATGATAATATAGCGAATGTTATCTGGCAGTCAATTTACCATGATAATCCTGCGGCCAAAACATATTATCAGGGAATTAAAGATAGGGCAGGTACTGGTATTAATGTGGTACTTAATGATGCCACTACGGCCAAAGCTGCTATTGTAGTCATCGGTGAAAAAAGTTATACTCACGGTACAGAATGGCCGGATAAACAAATTACAATACCTGCTGACCAAATTGCACAAATAGACAAATTCTATAACCGAGGGATACCAGTTATAGCCGTGGTGGTTATGCCGAGACCCTATGTACTAACTGACATACTAAGCAAGTGCGCGGCTGTTGTAGTTGTTTATAGGCCAGGGAACGGCGGAGGCTTGGCTACATCACAGCTGCTATTTGGTGATTATTTACCAAAAGGAAAACTTCCATTCCAACTCCCACGGTCGGTAGATCAAGTAGGTACAGATATAGTTACAAACCAGCTTGAAAAATGGGATCTTCCTTATGATATTGGTGCAACTGATGCACAACGTGTAGAAATACGCAACTATATTAATAATAATCAACCGGTGCCGACAACCTATGGAAATCCTCTTTTCCCATATGGGTATGGGTTGCAGAACTTTACCCCATCGCCATAGCTGAAATGGGGAAGTACCATAGTAGGTAAACTAACTTAACTATTTATACTTGGCAAGAAATCGGACATGTCAAGGTTTTGTAGAACAAAGTTAAATAAATTTTATGAATTTATTTCTTAGAATTGAGATGGTTAAATATCACAATTAAGAATGAATTCTCTTAGAATTATAATATATTTAAAGATTTCTTTTTGAGCTTGTTAAGGAAACTCGTTATGGGTATCCTGAGTAAGCTCTCTTTTTTATGGTTTTATCCTTAATTCCCGAAACCTTATAACGATGAAGGGGGAGAAACACCAAATGCCTCGAATAACTATGATTGCTTACGTGAAATCTCTCCAACACGCAGTTTTAGACTTTTATGTTCAAAGCATTCAATAACATCAATTTCATCTAGAGTTTGTTACATAGGCTAAGTTTTAAATAAATTGTTATCCTGCAAATACCACAAATAATCTCAAAATAGCGTTATTTTTTTATACAAAGAAGGAGTACAAACATATTGAGTTAATGTGTAGTGGATAACTCAATATGCATTTAATTTAATGCAATACAATGCATTATCAGCGCAATTTAATGCAAAGACATAAAGTATAGACATTTGTACTATCATCAAAACATTTGCTTGTAAGCCCTGATACATGCAGGGTGCGGGATAAATATTACTGTTTTAAGGAAATGTGGCATGCTATATATTCATAAATTATGCAAAATTATACAAAATATATTGAAAATTTGCACACAATATATTACAATAATTATTATTAAATCCTAATTATACCTTTTATGCGACAATATGTTTATGAATTCGAGTATTTATAAGTTTTTTTGTATGTAACATAAAAGTGATTTGTACATAAGGGAATATATCCCAAATAAATCTAATTACCAATAAAAAAACTAGTAACGAATAAGAATTAGAAGAAAATTACTTTAGAACTCAAAGTTGCCGAGATATCACAGCTGTAAATAAAAATGGTCCAACGTACTTGCCACCATAACTCTGCCTAATACAGGTGGATACCAGAATTGGCAGATGTATTAAATAAAATATATATATTAAGGAGATGATGCTCTTGATTGTATTATAAAGATAACTTAAATGAAAGAACTGTTAGTACAAAGGTAACTCTTCAGAGGAAAGTAAGTCATTTTGTTTACGAACGAAAATATTAAAGTAGAAAAGGAATGATTATGATGAAGTTTAAAAGAAGTATTGCTTTATTATTGGTATTAGGTTTAATTACAGGATTAATGTTTACTTCTACATCAACTTATGCAGCTGTAGGAGACCCTGGAAAGATTGAGGCGGAAAGTTATTCCACTATGAGTGGAATACAGACGGAAAGTTGTTCGGAAGGTGGATTGAATGTAGCCTATACAGATGTTGGTGACTGGATGGATTATACTGTAAATGTCCCTAATACAGGAGCGTATACGGCTGAATTTAGGGTATCTAGCCCTTATACAGGAACCCAACTGCAGCTGCTTTCAGGTACGACTGTACTGGCAACTGTAACACTTCCCCAAACGGGTGGATGGCAAAATTGGCAGACAGTTTCCACATCCATTAATTTAGGGGCTGGAAGTAAGACACTACGTGTAAAGGCTGTTAGTAATGGATGGAATATGAATTGGATTAATATTACATCTGTAACGCCTATACAGCAAGTGGCAGCACCTACCTTTACACCTGTAGCTGGAAGCTTCACTACTGCACAAAATGTGACTATAACATGTGCAACACCAGATGCAACTATCAAGTATACGACAGACGGCTCTGCACCAACTGGTGCTTCTGCCACTTATAGTGCTGCAATCAATGTAGCTGCAACAGCGACTATTAAAGCGATTGCAATCAAATCTGGTATGACCGATTCAACTGTTGCTACAGCAACATACGTTATAAATATTCCTACAGGAGGTAAGGCAATACCCGGAAAGATAGAAGCTGAAAGCTATGATACCATGTCAGGTATTGCAACTGAAGTTTGTTCTGAAGGTGGACAGAATGTAGGATGGATTGAAACTGGTGACTACATGAACTTCAATGTGAACGTAGCAACAGCGGGTACATATACTGTTCAATACAGAGTTTCTACTCCAAATGCAAATGGTGTGATTCAATTAAAAACTGGAGCCACTGTACTTGCTTCAAATCCGTTAGCTACAACTGGTGGATGGCAAAACTGGACGACTGTAACTGCTTCTGTACAGTTAAATGCCGGAAACCAGACATTGACTGTATATGCAGGAAATGGCGGATTTAATTTCAATTGGATAAACTTTATACTTGGTGCACCTGTACCACAGGTTGCAACCCCCACGTTTACACCAGCAGGCGGTACGTATGTTACTGCGCAGAATGTAACCCTTGCATGTACAACAGTTGGTGCAACTATTAAATATACAATTGATGGTTCAACACCAACTACTGCATCGCAAACCTATTCGGCACCTATTCATGTAGCGAATACAACTTCAGTGAAAACAGTGGCATTTAAAGCAGGTATGGCCGACTCAAATTTGGCAAGTGCAACCTACAAAATATCTTCGACAACTGGAGTTATGGATTTCCAAATACAAAATGGAACAAGAGGAACATATGCAGATAGCCAAATATACTGGGCTGTACTTGGACTAAACTCTCAGAATAAACTTTGTTATTTGGATGCCAATGGTAATCTAGTGCCTACTTCAACTGCACTAAATGATGCTACTGGGCATTTAACCAAGAATGGTCAGAACTATGCAAATATCTATCATAAAATAAGTGAAGTTCCTTTAGTAACCACACCTGCAATATCTTCAGGAAGAATGTTTCTAAGTGTTGGAACACCTTGTTATATAAAAGTGTATGATGACGGGTATGCTGGACCGGATGTAAATAACCCTACAGATCCAAATAATGATATATATTGGGACTTTGTAGAATTTACCCTTGATGCCGGGGGATACCATGGAAATACAACTAGAGTTGATGCATTCGGTTTTCCTATTACACATAGATTGATATGTGCAGATGGATATGACAGAACTGTGGGTGAAACAGAAACTAGAGATGCTCTGTTTGCAGAATATTTGAATGAGGTGCCTGATGAATTTAAGACACTGGTTTCAGCTCCGTACAGAATTCTTGCACCATGCAAGGGTGGATTTAAAACAGGGGGTCCATATGCTAATTACTTTGATAGTTATGTAAATCAGGTATGGCATGAAACTACTGCCAAACCGACTACTCAGGATATTCTCCTAGGTATTGGCGGTGCAGCAGATCCTGCTATATGTGCCGCTTTAAACCGAGGCGTATATATGGATACTACACACCGTGCAGATGCTAACTACTTCTATCAAATGACTCCTAGCAATTTCTATTCAAAATTCTGGCATGACCATAGTATTGACGGTTTATCCTATGGTTTTTGCTATGATGATGTAAATAATTTTGCAGCTTATCTTGAGCACAATGATCCTACAGCTTTAGTAATTACTGTAGGTTGGTAAGGTAAAATAAAATATTACTTCCACTTGTTCACGTATTCTCAATGACAGTTATGTAGATTGAAGTAATAACATGTGGAAGTACTATTTTTCTTTTTTATTTTAAAATACAGGAGGAAACTATGTTAAAAAAGAAATTTATAGCGTTTATATTAACACTAACAATAATAATGAGTATGCTTTTACCTATGAATCCTATCATGGCAGCTACTGGAGACCCAGGAAAGATAGAAGCAGAAAGTTATTCTACTATGAGCGGAATACAGACTGAAATTTGCTCGGAAGGTGGATTAAATGTAGCCTATACAGATATAGATGACTGGATGGACTATACTGTAAATGTCCAGAGTACAGGAACATATACAGCTGAATTCAGGGTATCCAGCCCATATGCAGATACTCAACTGCAACTATTAACAGGTACGACTGTACTGGCAACTGTAACAGTTCCCCAAACAGGAGGATGGCAGACCTGGCAGACCGTATCCGCGTCCATAAATTTAAGCGCAGTAAGTCAAACTTTACGTGTAAAGGCTGTTACCAATGGATGGAACTTTAATTGGATGAACATTACATCTGTAACACCTATACAGCAAGTGGTAGCACCTACCTTTACGCCTGTAGCTGGAACCTATACTACCGCACAGAATGTGACTTTAACATGTGAAACCTCAGGTGCAACTATCAAGTATACAACAGATGGTTCCACACCAACTGTAGCATCTGCCACTTATACTGGCGCAATCAATATAGCTGCAACCACCACATTAAAAGCTATTGCAACAAAATCAGGCATGAATGATTCTGCTATAGCAACAGCAGCATATGTAATAAATATTCCTACAGGAGGCAAGGCAGTACCTGGAAATATAGAGGCTGAAAGCTATGACACTATGTTAGGTATTGCAACTGAAGTCTGTTCAGAAGGTGGACAAGATGTAGGTTGGATTGAAACTGGAGATTTTATGAACTTCAATGTCAGCGTAGCAACAGCAGGTACCTATACTGTTCAATACAGAGTTTCTACACCTAATACAACTGGTGTGATTCAATTAAAAAATGGGGCGACTGTACTTGCTACAAATACATTGGCTAATACCGGAGGGTGGCAAACCTGGACGACTGTGACAGCTTCCGCAGAGTTAAATGCAGGAAACCAAGTATTAACTGTATATGCGAGTACTGGTGGATTTAATGTCAATTGGATAAACTTTATACTTGATGCACCTGTGACAGCTGTAGATATACCTGTGACAGGTCCATATGCACAATATTTAGAAGTTGGTATCAGTCCTGCGGATTTAAATGGCGTTTCTACACTGAAATCGCAGAATACCAATGTTAATAAAACGGTTAAATATGATGTTGGTACTTCTGTAACCATGAGTGTAAACTACATGGTAGAACAAAAACAGGTTAGTTTCCGTACAACAGATCAAAACGGAAATCAAATACAGGGTAACCCTTTGACCTTTACTGTTCATCCAAATTCAGTAGTAAATGTTGATATCACGGGTAGCATTACAGTTGCTACTCCTACGTTTATGCCTAATGCAGGAGCGTATCCTTCACCACAAAATGTAACAATGGTTTGTGGAACATCAGGGGCGACTATCAAGTATACAACTGATGGCTCCACTCCGACTAGTGCCTCTCCTACCTATACAGGTGCAATTAGTGTAGCAGCAACAGCTACAATTAAAGCAATTGCAATAATGTCAGGTATGAATGATTCGGCTGTAGCAACTGCAGTATATACCATTGGTTCAGCTACAACTAACCTTGCCTTGAATAAAACGGCTACGTCATCATCAAATTTAGGAGGTAGTACGGCAGGGGCTGCCTTTGATGGAAATACAGCAACACGTTGGGAGTCAGAGTTCAGTGATCCACAATGGATTTACGTAGACCTTGGTGAAAACAAAACTGTAGGTGGTGTTAAGCTCAATTGGGAAACTGCAAGCGCAAAAGGATATAAAATACAGATTTCTACAGATGCTACAAATTGGAGCGACGTATATACACAGACAAATGGAGCGGGAAATATAGAAGACATAACATTTGCTCCTGTTACAGCCAAGTATGTGCGGATGTACGGTACGGTAAGAAATACGGCGTATGGTTATTCTTTGTGGGAGTTTGAGGTTTACGGACAATCGGCACCACCTCTTCCTAAAGTTGTTGTACCCACTTTTACACCTACCCCAGGAACATATACTTCGGCACAAAGTGTGACAATAAATTGTGAAACGGCAGGGGCGACCATCAGGTATACAACAGATGGATCTACACCAACTAGTGCATCTGCGGCATATACAGGTCCGATTAATATTTCATTAACATCCGTAGTCAAAGCGATTGCAACCAAGTCGGACATGACTAATTCGGATGTAGCAAGTGCAGCATATACCATTGCAGCTTTAAATGTGCTTTCACCTGTTAACGGACATATGATTACAAATACCAGAACGCCTATCTTGACTTGGGAAGCAAAGGCGGGGACAGCTAGATACGAAGTATGGGTTAACCTATCAAGAACTGACTATGATTGGAATGCCACGGGGAATTTGCTTGACAGATATACCAAGGTTGCAGAAGTAGCTGGAACAAGCTGCGTCACACCATCATTAGTTGATCGATGGACCTATAAATGGTATGTTGTCGCTGTTGATGGTAATGGAAACAAGAGTCAGTCCAGTATCGGGCAATTCAGCGTATATCTTCCTTACATAGAACAAGTGGATGATGGAGTGAACATTATTAATGGCAGCCGTGATTTAAACAAAAACGGATCAATCCAAACTTATGAAGATTGGCACAATCCAATTTCTATTCGTTTAGATGACTTGATGTCACGGATGTCCAATGAAGAAAAGATAAACCAACTGTTCTATTCTCCAGATGTCATAGATGGTTTAAATATATTAGGAGGATTTGTTTTCTCTTATGGAACCACTGACTTCATATCAAGTGCTCAGAAAAAAGTGGCTACTTCACAACCCTTAGGTATACCTATTGCATTCGCAGGGGATAAGGTTCATGGTTGGAAGACAATCTATCCCACCGAATTAGGGTTGTCAGCCACCAGAAATCTAAATCTTACTTGGCAATGTGGAGACCTTCAGCGTAGAGAGCAAAAAGCGTGGGGCTTCACAGGAACACTTTCACCTATTGCAGAAGTTAATACTAAAGTGCTTTATCCTAGGTTTCAGGAAGGCACTGGAGAAAATGCTGACTATTCTGCAGCTATGATGCGAGCTATGATATGTGGAATGCAGGGTGGACCAGAGGTAAACCCTAAATCAATCATGATTACTGTAAAGCATTGGCCAAGTCAGGGTGCAGGTGGGGAACAACCAAATGTTTATGATAGCACGACAATCAAATGGCACATGAAAACATGGTATGCAGCAATGGATGCCAACATGGCTACTGTCATGCCAGGTTATGGTTCGGCACCATATCTAGATTCTACTGGTGAGGGGGCGTGTACAAGCAAACCGACCATTGACTATTTAAGAGATGTGATTGGCTTTAAAGGTGTAGTCGTAACAGATTGGTTAGCATCGGCAACCGATGTTTCTGTCAAGAGTATTGGTGCAGGTTGTGATGTCATGGGAGGTGCAATGGCATCAGGCACTGATTTTAATGCGCTCATTAGTTCTGTTGGATGGACAAGGTTGAATGAAGCAGTACGAAGAGTACTGGAGCTTAAACTGAGATTGGGTCTATTTGAAAATCCTTATGGTGATCCGGATTATCCAACTACTATTTGGCACAGCGCCGAAAGTAATAATATTGTAAATGAGGCGGCACGACAATCACTCACGCTTTTAACGAATAATGGTATTCTTCCTTTGAAAGTTAATAATGGGGATACTCTTGTTGTAGCTGGCCCTAGAGCTACCAGTGACGATATGGCTACCGATAATATTGCAAATGTTATCTGGCAATCAATTTACCATGATAATCCTCAGGCCAAAACATATTATCAGGGCATCAAAGATAGGGCAGGTACGGGCATTAACGTGGTACTTGATGATGCCACTGCCGCCAAAGCCGCTGTCGTAGTCATAGGTGAAAAAAGCTATACCCATGGTACAGAATGGCTAGATAAACAAATTACAATACCTGCTGACCAAATTGCACAAATAGACAAATTCTACAACCGAGGGATACCAGTTATAGCTGTGGTTGTTATGCCAAGACCGTATATACTAACGGACATACTAAGCAAGTGCGCGGCTGTTGTAGTTGTTTATAGGCCAGGGAACGGTGGAGGTTTGGCTACATCACAGTTAATATTCGGTGATTATTTACCAAAAGGAAAACTTCCCTTCCAACTCCCACGGTCGGTAGATCAGGTAGGTACAGATGTTGTCACTAACCAGCTTGAAAAATGGGATCTTCCATATGATATAGGTGCAACTGATGCACAACGTACAGAAATACGTAATTATATTAATAATAATCAAGTCGTGCCGACAACCTATGGAAATCCTCTTTTCCCATATGGTTACGGGTTACAGAACTTTACCCCATCACCATAAATTAAATGGGGAAGTAAATATGAAAAGAACTTAACTATTTATACCCCGGCAAGAAATCATTGTCGGGGTATTTTTATTCAGTTTCCTAGTTCATCCCAGTGTTCATAGGCTTCACATAATTCTTCTAATGAACCTGACTTGTCCTTTGCCCATATAGCCCCATGTAAACGAGCGATATTTACACTTAATGCATTTATTTCGTCTCTCTCGGAACTAAATTGAACTCTTCTTACTATTTTAACCCATGTTTTTTCTAGCTGAGTTGTTTTCTCATCAGCAGCATCCCATTTTTCTGATTCTATATCATTTACAATCAGCTGAATGGATTCTGGAATGTTATCAGCCTTACCTAGAGGACGTTTTAGAAAGTCTCCGCTTAGCATAATTAATATAAAAATAGCTATTGTTACTATTGGTATAGATATAATTAGAAATTTCCGCATAAATGGCTATCTCCTAATATACTTTTTTGGTTTAATTTTAATTTAATAGGGACCTTTATAGTCTCCGATATCAGTTATCTTTTTCATGTGATCCTTGTACATATCTAAGTACAAAGAGCCTGCTGGATTTAAGGTTGCTAGAAATACTTCTGATATATCATTAATTCCCTGCTGCTTTAGCTGATCAATAATCCAAGCTTTATCTTTATTAAGCTGTCTTAGGTTCTCTTCTATAAGGATACCATCGTAAATAAGCTCGGTACTAATGCCCTCTGAAGCCTTTTGAATATGCATATCCTTAGCAGTAAGTGGTTGATACTCTGGTTTCAAAAGTATAGATATTTCACCATTTGGTTCAATTATTGCAAAGTCTACTTGAACTAAATCAAATACTTCTTTATTTCTTAGTAACTCCATGATTTCAGAAACTCTATATTTCATCTTTTTTAATGCAGCTTCCATAATTTTGCCATTCATTATTACTATTGTAGGTTCGCCTTCTAATAATTTGGCAGCGTAGCGCCATTTCATCGTAATATATTCTGTTAGGTATCCAAGTAGAGCCCAAGTGAACAGGCCTATCCAATGAGGCCATGACCTACTTGATAAGTCAGTAGTGAGTGATGCTCCTATAGAGCCTATTGTTATACCTAATATATAATCAAAAAATGTCAATTGACTTATTTGTTGTTTACCTAATATTTTTGCGAAAATCAATAAAGAGAAGAAACCAATAATGGAGCGTACAAATACTACTAAACCTTCATTCAAATTTATAACCTCCCTAACTACTTGTATGTTTATACAAGTAGTATTATTATCTAGCTAAAATTCTTATTTATACTTTTAATACGTAAGTGAATATAGAATATTTGAATTTATAGTAGTTAAAAAAGTCCCCCCCAAAAAAATGTCATAATAACGAATATTATAGTGAAACACAAAATATTAAGGAGGTACATATTTAATGAAAAGAATACAAAAAGGCCTTGTAATTACAATGGCAGTTGCATTTTTGATGTCAACAGCAATGGTAACAACAGTTATTGCAACTGGTAATCAAGATTTAGGAGTACTGACAGCTAAAGCAATTGAAAATGTTAAGGGAAATGATTCAGCTTGGAAAATAACTAAAGATAAACTAGAAGCAGAGAAGGATGTAATAGAAAGTCAGAAAGATATATTAGAAGTACAAAAGAGTACGCTTGAAAAACAGTATGAAGCAGCAAAAATAAGTGGAGACCTTGAACTAGCTAAGCAAATCCAAGCACAAATCGTAAAACTTAAAGCGGATATTGAAACATTAAAACAGCAAATGAAAGTAAAGAGAGCTGCGATTAAAGCCAATATTAAGGCTACTTATACTAACGAAGAATTAGCAAAGCTTAAGCTTGTAAGTGATAAAATAAAGAAAAATAATAATAAGGTTGCTGTTTTGCCAGTTGAAAATATATTAGTTAAAGGTGTAAAGGTAAAGTTTGATACACCACCAGTAATAAAGAATGGCAGAACATTAATTCCTGTTAAAGCATTATCTGAAGCGTTTGGTGCTGATGTAAAATGGGTTGCTGCAGAAAGAAAAGTTATTATTACTAAAGGTGATATCCAAATAGTTCTCACACTAGATAGTAATAAGATTTATGTAAATGGAGTTGAAGCAAAAATTGATGTGCCTGCATGTTCCCTTAACGGCAGAACAGTTGTACCTTTAAAGTTTATTGTTGAACAACTAGGTTTAACAGTAAATTGGCATCAGGATACAAAGGATATTGAGATTGGAAGTCCAACAAATCCAATTCCTCCTGTTACCACTACAGGCTCAGCAATTACAGTTACTGGTTCAGCTATTACAGTAAATCCATAGACATATAACCAGAGTTATCGGATTCATATGGAGCCTTAAAACAAAATCATAAAAAGAAGAGAGTCCTTATTCAAGAATTTTTGATGAGGACTTTCTATTTTGTTGAGAATAAATAAAAGTATTAAAAATCCATACCAACACATAATAAATAAAATGAAAGCTAATAATCTATCATTATGTTGATTTTTGGTAGCGTTTTTTGTATAATCACCTTATAAACCAGTAAGAGGAATTAGGAGATATTGAAATGGGAAAAGCATTAATAATTGGCGCTGGTGGCGTTGCTAGTGTTGTTATTCATAAATGTTGCCAAAATCCAGATGTGTTCGAAGAAATCTGTATTGCAAGTAGAACAGTCGAAAAATGCGAGGCTATAAAGGCTAAACTCGATGGAGGCAAGACAAAAATTCAGACTGCACACGTTGATGCAGATAACACTGATATGGTTATTGACCTTATAAAGAGCTTTGGGCCAGATATTGTAATTAATGTTGCTCTGCCTTATCAGGACTTAACAATCATGGATGCATGTCTTGCAACAGGTGTGAATTATGTTGATACTGCAAACTATGAGCCACCTGAGATACCTAAGTTTGAATATAGCTGGCAGTGGGCATATAAAGAAAGATTTGAGAAAGCAGGAATAATAGGACTTTTAGGAAGTGGCTTTGACCCTGGAGTTACAAGCGTTTTCTGCGCATATGCTCAAAAGCATTATTTTGATGAGATTAATTATATTGATATTGTAGATGCAAATGCAGGCGACCATGGATATGCGTTTGCAACAAACTTCAATCCTGAAATAAATATCCGTGAAATTACAGCTCCAGGCAGCTATTGGGAAAATGGTGAATGGATAGAAACTGAACCACTATCGATGAAAAAAGTATACGATTTACCTGAGATAGGTCCTAAAGACATCTATCTTTTACACCATGAAGAAATCGAGTCCTTAGCCATTAATATAAAAGGCATCAAAAGGATAAGATTCTGGATGACTTTTTCAGAGAAATATCTTACCCATTTAAAGGTACTTGAAAACGTTGGAATGACTTCGATTGAACCAATTGAATACGAAGGCAAACAGATAATTCCACTGCAATTTCTGAAAGCAGTTCTTCCAGATCCTGCGTCTCTTGGCCCTAGAACAAAGGGAAAGACAAATATTGGTTGTATTATGCAGGGAATAAAAGACGGAAAGCCAAGAACCTATTATGTTTACAATGTGTGTGTTCATGAAGAGTGCTATGCAGAGGTTGGTTCTCAGGCAATTTCTTATACGACAGGTGTTCCAGCCATGATTGGTGCAATGATGATTATGAAAGGCATATGGAATAAACCTGGTGTTCATAATATTGAGGAGTTTGATCCTGATCCATTTATGGAGGCTTTAAATAAATGTGGACTTCCATGGAAAGAGAGTTTTTCACCAACACTTTTAGATTAACTACTCAACTTTCCAAGTTAGTATCATTAACCACTCGCAGGGCTGGCATATGTATCCCCTGATAATGCTTAGCAAAATTATTTGCAATTTGTATTAGCTCATCACAGGATTTTTACCGTCGCGTAAACTCGCCATCCGTGGCTCGGGTTAACGCTCAAAATGGCATCCTGCCATTTTGACGGTAAAAATCCTGTTCTATCGCTAACAAATTGATCAAATAATTTTGATGCGCCTTCCATTCGATACATATACCACCCTGCTAAGATTAGTAAAATTGACTTGCGAAAGTTGAATAGAATCGAAATGTTGATTTCATTAGGCATATAAATGCCAAATAAGCTGATGGAGGTTAATTTTGAACATAGATTTTAGTAGCTTGCCTACACCTTGTTATATTGTTGATGAAAGACTTCTTATAAAGAACCTTGAAGTACTGAATTCAGTTCAACAACGGACAGGGTGCAGTATTCTCCTTGCTCAAAAAGGATTCTCAATGTATCCATTATATCCTTTGATTGGAAAATACCTAGAAGGAGTCACTTCTAGCTCACTCTTTGAGGCAAAGTTGGGTTATGAAGAAATGGGAAAAGAAGTACATGTGTACGCACCTGCATATATTGAAGAAGAATTTGATGAACTCCTTAAATATAGTGATCACATAGTCTTTAATTCCTTTGATCAGTGGAATAAGTTTAAAGATAAAGTAAAAAATGTTACTTCAAAAAAAATAGAATGTGGTATTCGTATTAATCCTGAATATTCTGAACAAGAAACAGCACTTTATGATCCCTGCGCCAATTTCTCAAGGTTGGGTGTAACACTTCAGAATTTCAGGCCAGATGAGCTTGACGGCATTGATGGACTACATTTCCATACAATGTGTGAGCAGAATTCTGACACTTTGGAACGCACTGCGAAGGTTGTTGATGAAAAGTTTGGAAAGTATATCAAAACTATGAAATGGCTCAATTTTGGTGGGGGTCACCATATTACCAGACCAGATTATGACATTGAAACGCTAATACGTACAATTTTATTTTTTCAAGATAAATATGGCGTGAAGATATATTTAGAGCCAGGTGAGGCAGTGGCTTTAAACACTGGATTCCTTGTAGCAAAGGTGCTTGATATTGTTGACAATGATATGAAAATTGCCATTCTAGATACTTCAGCAGCATGCCACATGCCAGATGTTTTGGAAATGCCCTACAGACCAAATATCCTTGATGCTGGCAAGACTAATGAGAATCAATATACCTATAGACTTGGAAGTCACACCTGCCTAGCAGGAGATGTTATTGGAGATTATTCCTTTAAGCAACCTTTAAAACCTGGTGACAAGCTTGCTTTCTGTGACATGGCACACTATACAATGGTTAAGAATAACACCTTTAATGGTATAAACCTGCCAGCTATTGCACTTTACAATGAAGCAGAAGGTATTAAGATTGTTAAGAAATTTGGATATGAAGATTTTAAGTCACGATTATAATTAGTTATCAACTTATGAAATGGCATCGCTCAGAGAGTATTTCTTTGTAGCTGATGCCATTTTTTCATATTGTCACAAAATTATTAGCAAAACACTTGCTGCCGCTATTGCAGCCGTGATGACAATTTCAATTGTAGGTTGTGGTTCAACAAAAACATCTGAAAGTTCACCTTCTACAACCGCAGTAGCTCCATCTCATCGGCAGCAATTGCGAAAAGTGCAGCGTTTTCACTTGCATTCAAAAAGAATACCGGTTTATCACCAAAAGAATTTAGGGATAGGCTAAATAATCCTGAGTGATTTGTCATATTCTATTAGCCAGAAATAAAAGAATACCATGTTGTAAATACTATAATAAAAAAGGAGTTTACTAACTATGACGGTTAATACTAAAATTTTTCACTGCGATGAATACTTTCACCTTTCGCGGAGCGAGAAGAAAGAATTTGATAGTATTATTTTGCAGGAATTGAGAGAAAATCCTATAAGGCATTTGGATACAGAGTGGGGTAGGTTTGAGAATTTACCTCCTATGTCTGAAATCGAAATTGACAAGCTGTCCAATAAAGTTGTAGGTGAGATGAATTTAGATCAAAAAGTACATCAGATGTCCTGCGACAATGATGCAAGATATGCTCCAATCAATCCTCCAAGATATAATTTCATTCCCTACTATGCTGGAGAAAATCTGGAACTGAATATTCCTGCTATAAAATTTACTGATGGCCCAACAGGTGTTGTCATGAGCTATCATGCAACAGCATTTCCTGTTTCAATAGCTCGTGGCTCGACCTGGGATACAGAGCTTGAGGAACGTGTTGGTAATGTAATTGGTATTGAAGGTCGATCTGGTGGCGCCAATTTCTTTGCAGGAGTGTGTATAAACCTGCTTCGTCACCCGGCATGGGGGCGTGCGCAGGAAACCTATGGGGAGGACACCTGCCTACTAGGTAAAATGGGCTCAGCATTAACAAGAGGTGTACAAAAGCATATGATGGCCTGCGCTAAGCATTATGCTGCAAACAGCATGGAGAATGCCCGTTTCAAGGTGGATGTTGAAATGGATGAGAGAACACTCCGCGAAATCTACCTACCACATTTTAAAGCTTGTGTAGATGAGGGAGTGGCAGCGATTATGAGCTCCTACAACCGTGTCCGTGGACAATGGTGCGGACACAATGGTTACTTGCTAAACCAAATTCTCAACGATGAATGGGATTTTAAGGGCTTTGTTATGTCAGACTTTATTTGGGGAGTAAGGGATACAGTTGAAGCGGCGAATGGTGGTCAGTGTATTGAAATGTATGCAACACAATACTTCGGTGATAGGCTTGTTCAGGCTGTTAAAGAAAGAAAAGTTGCTGAGAGCAAAATTGATGCTGCGGTAAATAGAATACTGCGTGAAAAAATTAGATTCTCATTTGTTGGAGATAAAAAACTGTATTCTGAGGAAAAAATGGGTTGTAAGGAGCATGCTGATCTTGCTCGGGAGGTTTCTGAAAAGTCAACAGTTCTCCTAAAAAATAACCAGATACTGCCGCTTAATAAAAGTCAGATCAAAAAGATTACTGTTGTGGGAAGACTAGCAGTAGAGCCTAATATAGGAGATTTAAAGGGTAGCAGCGCAGTCTTTCCACCATATGTAGTTACTCCACTTTCAGGAATCAAAGCGGCTCTAGGGAATGATGTTGAGGTTTGTTATGTTGATGGGAGAACACCGCATCAAACTCAGGAATTGACCAAGGATGCTGATGTTGTTATCGTTGTTGTAGGCCTTACTTCGATGGATGAAGGTGAGTTTATTACAAATGGGGGAGATGTGGGAGGCGACAGAAAAAATCTTGGTCTGCATCTAGAAGATCAGGATCTCATTGAGACGGTATCACGTGTTAATGAAAATGTTATTGTTTGTGTGCAGGGCGGAAGCACAATAATAGTGGAGCCATGGAAAGATTGCGCAAAAGCAATTCTTATGCAATGGTACCCTGGCATGGAAGGCGGAACTGCGCTTGCAAATATTCTGTTTGGTAAAGTGAATCCTTCGGCTAAAATGCCGGTCACCGTTCCTGCAACACCACAGCAACTCCCATATTATGATATGGACGCAACGTCAATAGTTTATGATTATTACCATGGTTATTTTCTTGCTGATAAGGAAAAATACCAGGTTACCTATCCTTTTGGCTTTGGACTGAGCTATACGACTTACAGCTATAGCAATGTTAGAGTAGTAAAAACTGAGGACAGGCTTGCTGTGTTTGTGGATGTTACTAATACTGGCAATATGGCTGGTGAAGAGATTACTCAACTTTACATTGGCTACACAAATTCTTTAGTAGAGCGCCATGTAAAGGATCTAAAGGGCTTTAAAAAAATTCATCTTGAGCCAGGTGAATGTAAAACTGTGACTATTGATATAGGTAGAGAAGAACTTGCATATTATTGTGAAAATCAAAAGAAATGGGTTGTTGAAGATATAAACTATGTTGCTTTGATTGGAGCCTCCTCGGCTAGCAATGATCTGCTTAAGGTTGACTTTAATTTAAAATAAAATCGTTATTTAGAGACATTTTACTAGGAGTAGGATGAAGTAGTTGTCCTGATATTAGATTTCTAGAGTGACATTGATACAAGGAAAGCACCGGGATGACAAAATCTCCGTGCTTTTTTGCATTGGGAGACCAATATCAACTATTAAAATGAGCTAATGCTTTTTTAAAGAAATGCATTTAAATACATAAGACAAAATTATTAGAATTTGATAAAATAATAAAAACATAAGAAATAAATAGCCATTAGTACTTGGAGGTAATCATGGAAAAAACAAGATTAGGACGTACTAATTTAAGTGTAACAAGAAGCAGTTTTGGAGCATTACCTATACAGCGGGTTTCCTTCGGGGAAGCTAAAATGCTTTTACTAAAAGCCTATGACAATGGGATAAACTTTTTTGACACTGCACGGGCATATAGCGATAGTGAAGAAAAGATAGGCTATGCACTTCCTGACGTGAGAAAAGATATTATAATAGCTACTAAAAGTATGGCTAAAGATAGAAAAACTCTGCTTGAGCAGCTTGAAATAAGTTTGAAAAACTTGAAAACAGATTATGTTGATATACTTCAACTTCACAATCCTGCAGAGCTACCAGATCCACTGGATACAGAGAGTGCATATGCTGGCTTGCTTGAAGCAAAGAAGAAAGGTATGATTCGTTTTATAGGAATTACCAACCATAAAATTAAAGCAGCATTAGACGCCGTAGCTTCTGGTTTGTATGATACTATGCAATTTCCACTGAGCTCACTATCATCCGATGTTGATCTAGAGCTTATCGAAGAGTGTAAGAAAAAGGATGTGGGACTGATAGCCATGAAAGCTCTTTCTGGTGGACTTATAACAAATGCTGCATCTACTTTTGCATTTCTAAGGCAATTTGATAATGTTGTTCCAATATGGGGTATACAAAGAGAGGCTGAGCTTGATGAGTTCCTTGCTCTAGAAAAAAATCCACCAGTTTTAGACGAAACAATTTGGGCCATTATAAATAAGGATCGTGCAGAATTGGCAGGTGATTTTTGTAGAGCTTGTGGATATTGCCTCCCATGCCCTGCAGGAATCGAAATTCCTATTCAAGCCAGAATATCGCTGCTCTTAAGAAGAGCACCCTATGAACCTTTTCTTAAAGACGAATTTAAAGAGAAAATGGAAAGGATAAATGATTGCATAGAATGTGGGCATTGCATAAATAACTGTCCATATAAGATTGATACTCCTAACCTATTAAAGAGGGAGCTTCAAAACTATAATGAGTTTTATGATGTGCATAAAAAAGGTTAGTTGAATAACAGAAGAAATAACTAAAGCTGCTAATATCAGAAAGCATCGAGATGATAAAATCTCGGTGCTTTTTGTATCTAGGTTAAACTATAAATTAACTAAGAACGTTGATTTATTATTTTATATCCTAAATTAACATAATAAAATCAACAGGCATTAAGTCGAAAATTAACATATACTGTCATTATTAATGTAAAATAGGACCAATAGCTGTTGATATATTTTGTAAAATGCCATATAATTTACCTAATATGTTAACGGCGCATATATTTGATGACAAAATACATATAAAACAAATAACAGGAGGAATTTATTATGGATTATACCATGGGAGAAATAACGCTCTTTGGCTTTTTTTTCGCACCATACGGCTGGATGTCCTGTGAAGGGCAAATAATTCCCATTAATCAAAATAATGCTTTATATGCATTAATTGGGAATACTTATGGTGGCAGTCAAGCGCAAGGCAATTTTGCTTTACCAAATCTCACCGGTGCTTCACCAATTCCTAACATGAAGTATTATATCTGCGTTCAAGGAATGTTCCCACAAAGACAATAGAAAATTAGAGGAAAATTATTGGAATTTGCTTCAGTGATAACTGGCAAGATGCTTCAGAATAAGGAGTAATAGACAAAAGGTTTTACTATTAAAAATAACAGGAGGGAATTATTATGGATTATACTTTGGGAGAAATCACTCTCTTTGGCTTTTCTTTCGCACAAGAGTACTGGATGTCCTGTGAAGGGCAAATACTTCCTATTAATTCGAATCAAGCATTATTTTCATTAATTGGAGCGACTTATGGCGGTGACGGAAGTACTAACTTTGCTCTACCAAATCTAAAGGGCGCAGCGCCATTGCCGAACATGAAGTATTATATCTGCACTGCAGGTATTTACCCACAAAGACAATAGAAGATACAGGAATAAATTATAAAAATTTATGCTTGGGATAAATAATCAAGATGCTTGAGCATTTTGATAATGAAAGGATGAGATTAAATGGCTACAATTAATCTGGCTCTAAACAGGCCGGCAACAGCAAGTAACTCTGTTATGCCCTATACTCCATCAATGGCTGTAAACGGTGGGTTAACTACGTTCAGCCGGTGGCTTTGTAACAAAGTACCTGGTTGGATGAGTGTAGATTTTGGTGCTCCCTACTGGATTAACAGTTGGGTCGTAAAGCAAATGGGTAATTCTGGATGGCAAGCTCCGGATTATAACATGTGTGATTTCAAGCTCCAGGGAAGCAATGATAATACTAATTGGACTGATATAGATGTTGTTGCGAATAATACTTTAAGCAGCTACAGTAAAACATTTACACCAGCTTTCTTCAGATATGCAAGATTGTACGTGACAAAGGGGCTAAGGACAAACACACAATTTGCTTCTGTAATGGAATTTGAGGTTTATCAAGCACCGAGTGCATTGTTAACAGGGCTCAGCATCAGTAGTGGAGCAATTAGTCCAGCATTTGCAAAGACGACGTTCGCATATACTGCTGCAGATGTAGAATACAGTACCTCAAGTGTTACTGTGACTCCTACAGCTGAGGATCCACAGGCAAGCATAAATGTAAATGGTGTTGCTGTGATAAGCGGACAGGCAGCATCGGTTCCTCTGAATGTAGGCAGCAATCCTATATCCGTTGTAGTAACTGGGGCAGGCGGTGGACCTGTAAATACATATACGATAACTGTGGTAAGGAAAGCAGGTGCAGTTCTATCTAACCTTACAGTAAGCAGTGGAACTCTTACTCCCTCGTTTGCAAGTGATACTTTGGTGTATACCACTGGCAATGTAGGATATGATACTGCAAGCATTACGGTAACACCTACTACTAACGTAGCTGGAACTACAATAACAGTGAATGGAACAGCTGTAACTAGTGGTCAACCAGCAACAGCAAATTTGGTTGTAGGTAGTAATACTATCAATGTAGTGGCGACAAACGGCACAGCTACTCAGACGTATACAATTACGTTGACAAGATGCAGTCCTTTTCTGACTGGACTTTCTATCAGCAGTGGGTCGTTTAAGGAGACTTTCTCAAAGAATTTGTATGCCTATACTGCAAATGTAGCCAATACCGTGACTAGTGTTACAGTAACGCCTATATCGGAGGATGCTACTGCGACTATTACGGTAAATACTGTAACTGTGGCTAGTGGCACTGCATCAGCGGCAATATCTTTGAATGAAGGACCGAACACTATCACGGTTATTGTGACACCCAAAGTTGGCGCTGCTCAGTCTTATACTATTGTGGTAACGAGATTAAGCATTGCGGTTCTTTCTAACCTAGTATTGTCATATGTGGGTGGCGGTGGTGATGTTTTACAGTTCGATCCTGGGATCAACAATTACAATATAAAGGTAGATAGAATTGTAAATTTTGTAAAAGTAAATCCAAGTGCTGCTACAGGAACTACCATAACTGTAAATGCTGCAAGTGTTGCAAGTGGTGCGACAAAGCCTATTCCATTTCCGACTACAGCTCCAACGACTACAATTACTATAATTGTGACATTAGGAAGCAGTAGCAATACTTATCTGGTGAGCGTAAGTAGGAATTCATAAGGAAATTTATACATCGGTTAATCCAGTAGTTTTAAATATTAAGTAGTTTTTATATGGAAGATAGGGGATAGAGGTCCCCTATCTTTCATACGTTCTTTTGTAATTAAGAAGATTTAGAAAAAAGATATGGAGGGGTTATTTTGAGGAAAAGAATTTTTAGAAATTTACTTGTTTTGATGGTTGTAATTATAACCGTTATATCTCTTCCATTAAATGGGGTAGAAGCGGCTGGAATATACAGCAACATAACTAATGAAGCAATTAATGCAATGAATTTACCGGCTTGCATAGTTGTGGATGATAGTGGCAATATTTATGAAGCTGAGTTAAATGGCGAAAAGATACAGAAATTTGATGCAATGCATACTTTTGTTGGTGCATGGGGTACAAGTGATTCTGGAAATATGGATTTTTTTAATCCAAATGGGATTGCTTATTATGCTGGGTATATTTATTTGGCGGATACGATGAATTGGTGCATTAAGAAAATAAATGCTTCAACAGGTGAGTTTGTCTCTAAATATGGAGATGGATCATCATATTTTCCATATGGGATTGCTATAGATGGTGTCGGAGGTTATATCTATGTAGCTGATACTTTATACTCCGTTGTGCACAAGCTGAAGCTTTCGGACGGTTCTACTGTAGTCGAATGGAATGCTTCGGGCGCCATCTATGGTGAGCCTAACGCAGTAGCAGTAGGTAGTGATGGGATATATGTGGCTGATAGAGCAAATAATACAATAATAAAGTTAGATGCCACCACGGGTGATATCGATACTAGTTGGGGTGATAGTGGATCTATAGGAGGCTATGGCGCTGGTAATTCTAATTTAAACAGTCCAAGAGGCGTGGCAGTGGATAGCAGCGATAACATATATGTAGCTGACTCTGGCAATAACAGAATAATGAAGTTTGAGAGTACAGGCGAATATATCACGAAGTGGGGAATTTTCGGTACCGGTGACGGGCAGTTTTCTAATCCAAATAATGTGGCGGTTGACAGTAACGGTATAATTTATGTAGCGGATACGGAAAATAACCGTGTGGTTGTTATTGATTCAGTTTTACCAACTATAAGCTCATCAACAGCAGTAGCAGCAAGTAATGAATACATAGATGTAACCTTTAGTGAGGCAGTTAGAGGAGCAAGTGACGGAACTACAAAGATAGATGCAAGTAAATTTGGAGTTAACTTCATTCAAGGTAGTGGAACCGCAACTGATGCATCGATAACTTCAATAACTAAGACAGGTGGAGGAGAAATAGACGGAAGTGAAACAACAGTAAGATTTTATTTAAACGTATTAGGAACATCAAATGGTCTTGAAACCATAGAAATCAAGCCTATCGATGGAAATTCAGTATATGATAAAGCAGGAAATGCAATGTTGGCAGAACAAACGGGTGGTGTAAAGAACCTTAAGGATTTGACAGCACCCGAAATGAATGTAAAGGGAAACAACACTTCCATAGCTGATGGAGATACGACACCAGAAACAGCAGACCATACAGATTTTAGTACTGCTGACATAACAGGTGGAACAGTAGTAAGAACCTTTACAATAGCAAACACAGGAACTGCAAACTTAAACCTGACAGGCACAACAAAAATAGTAGAAGTAAGTGGTGCAAATGCCTCGGATTTCACTGTAACACAGCCTTTGTCAGCGACAGTAGCAGCATTAGGAACGATAACCTTTTATGTAACCTTTGACCCGACTGAAACAGGATTAGAAACGGCAAACATAAGTATTTCAAACAATGACAGTAATGAAAATCCATATAATTTTAGTATTCAGGGAACTGGAACAGTAACAAATGCAGTAGCACCTACGATAGCAACACAACCTGTAGCTAAGACAGTAAACGTAAATGCAGCTGCTTCACTTTCAGTAGCAGCAAGTGCAAGCGGAACACTAAGCTACCAGTGGTATAGCAACACAACAGCTTCAACAACTGGTGCGTCAGCAATAGCTACTGCAATCAGTGAAACCTACACAGCACCAACAAGCACAGCAGGAACTACATATTATTACTGTGTAGTAACCAACACTGATGACACAAAATCAGGAATAACGGTTGCAACAACTACAAGTGATATAGTTGCTGTAACAGCAAATGCATTAA
>Ga0209724_1000537_pt1 | contig 36347 bp, 34 predicted proteins | sample grotaG_FD_184143 | JGI IMG/M metagenome (GOLD analysis project Ga0209724, IMG submission 184143) | Glacier valley bacterial and archeal communities from Borup Fiord, Nunavut, Canada, to study Microbial Dark Matter (Phase II) -... | ecosystem: Environmental > Aquatic > Freshwater > Ice > Glacier ... | reverse complement strand
TGCGCGAGATGTTCAACGATCGCGGATACATCGAGGTTGAAACGCCTATCTTACAGCCTATCCCGGGAGGAGCAGCTGCCCGTCCATTCATAACACATCACAACGCACTCAATATGCCACTCTACCTTCGTGTGGCGAACGAATTGTATCTGAAACGATTAATCGTTGGTGGTTTCGAAGGTGTCTATGAATTCTCCAAAGATTTCCGCAATGAAGGAATGGATCGTACACACAATCCTGAATTCACTGTAATGGAAATCTATGTGGCCTACAAGGACTACAATTGGATGATGGATTTTACGGAAGAGATGATCGAACGTGTAGCCGTTGCGCTGCATGGCAAGACTTCCATTCCCGTAGGTGACAAAGAGATTGATTTCAAACGTCCGTATAAACGGATCACCATGTTCGATTCGATCAAGGAATATACGGGATTCGATATCTCAAATATGGACGAAGATGCCCTTCGTGATGTTTGTCAAAAGACGGGTGTTGAGTTTGATAATACCATGGGAAAGGGGAAACTGATCGACGAAATATTTGGCGCTAAATGTGAGGGGAATTATATTCAACCCACATTTATTACCGATTACCCTGTCGAAATGTCGCCGCTTTGCAAGAAACACCGCAACAATCCCGAACTTACCGAACGTTTTGAGCTGATGGTGAACGGGAAAGAACTTTGCAACGCTTATTCCGAATTAAACGATCCGATCGACCAGCTCGACCGGTTCCAGGAACAAATGCGTTTGTCGGCTAAAGGCGATAATGAAGCAATGTTTATCGATATGGATTTTGTTCGTGCCCTTGAATATGGTATGCCGCCAACTTCAGGAATGGGAATTGGAATCGATCGCCTTACCATGTTGATGACCAATTCTGTATCGATTCAGGACGTGCTGTTGTTTCCACAGATGAAACCTGAAAAAAGAGCCGAAGAAGATTCTGCTGACAAATATATTGAGTTAGGTATTCCTGCCGAATGGGTAGAGGTCCTGATGAAAATGGGATATAAAAAAGTGTCTCAGCTAAAAGAGGTGAAACCGGGTAAATTATTCAACGATTTATGCGGCTTCAACAAAAAGAATCAGCTTGGGTTAGTTAACCCAGCAGCTAAAGATGTTACAAATTGGTTAAATTAATTTGTCAGTAATATGACCGAAATTAACGAGAAAAGCCGGGTAGCTATTATAGGAAGCGGAAGTTGGGCTACAGCACTTGCCAAAATTCTGATCTATAATCTGCCTGAGTTAAATTGGTATATTCGCAAAGAGGAAAATATCGAACTTTTTAAGAAGTTCAGGCATAATCCCAATTACCTGCGGTCAGTGGAGTTTGATATGTCGAGAATTAATTTTTATACCGACATTAATAAAGTAGTTGAAGATTCTGATATATTGGTTTTTGTGACACCTTCAGCTTTTCTGAAGGATACATTGAAACGTCTTACAGTCGATTTTGGCGAACGGTATGTGATATCTGCAATTAAAGGGATTATTCCTGATGATAACCTTGTGGTCGGCGAATTCTTTCACGAGTTTTACGATGTGCCGTTCGATCAATTCGGAGTTATTGCCGGACCGTGCCATGCCGAGGAGGTTGCACGCGATTTGCTGTCGTACCTTACAATTGCAAGTCCCGATGTAAAGCGTGCCAGACAGTTTGCCATGCTGCTTGAAAGTCCTTCCATTCGTACGCATATTTCAGACGATATCTGGGGAACTGAATATTCAGCCGTTTTGAAAAACATCATGGCCATTGCTGCCGGAATTTCGCACAGTCTTCGCTATGGTGATAATTTTCAGGCAGTTTTGATGTCGAATGCAATACAGGAAATTAAACGATTCGTTGACACTGTGCATCCGATCACGCGTGATATCAAATCATCTGCTTACCTGGGCGATCTTCTTGTAACCGGATACTCGCAGTTTTCGCGTAATCGTGCCTTTGGAACAATGATTGGTAAGGGCTATACAGTCAGGTCTGCTATGCTCGAAATGGATATGATCGCCGAAGGTTATTACGCCACGAAATGTATTAAAGAGCTTAATTTACAGCATCATATAAATATGCCGATAACTGATTCGGTTTATAATATTATATACGAAAACATCTCACCAGCAATTGAGATTCGATTATTAACAGAACATTTGCGTTAATTTATATTTTTTCTTTATGACAAATATTTCTTTGCACCTGGAAAAAGTTTACGATTTTGTTTCGAATGATGAAATTGTAGCTTACAAGAAAACGGCTGAGCAACAAAATGTTGCACTGCGTGAAAAAACCGGAAAAGGAAGCGATTTCTTAGGTTGGGTCGACCTTCCATCTTCTATTTCGGAAGCCACACTCGATGAAATTGAAAAAGTGGCATTGAAGCTGCAGTCAAAACATCTTGAAGTATTCGTAGTGATTGGGATTGGCGGTTCTTACCTTGGCAGTAAGGCTGTTATTGATGCCTTGTCTGATTCATTTTCACAGATAAAAGGGAGTTTCGAATCACCGATCGTTCTTTTTGCCGGACAGAATATCAGCGAGGACTATCTTTTCGAATTGCGTGATTTGCTCGATTCGAAAGAATGGGCTTGTGCCATCATTTCAAAATCAGGTACTACGACTGAACCTGCACTTGCTTTCCGCTTGCTGAAACAGGACCTTGAAGAAAAGTATGGTGTTGAAGAAGCACGTAAAAGGATCATCGCCATCACCGATGCTGAACGCGGTGCACTTTGCACACTTGCTAAAGAAGAAGGCTATAAAACATTTGTGATCCCTGATGATATTGGTGGTCGTTATTCGGTACTCACTCCGGTCGGCTTGATTGCCATTGCTATTGCCGGATTCAACGTTCGCGAACTGGTTAGCGGTGCAAAATCGATGGAAGTTGCATGCGGAGCAGATGTTCCGTTCGAAGAAAATATTGCTGCTCAATATGCTGCTGCCCGTAATGCACTTTACAAAACGGGCAAGAAAGTGGAGATCATGGTGAACTTCAATCCGAAATTGCACTTTTTTGCCGAATGGTGGAAACAGCTTTATGGCGAAAGTGAAGGAAAAGAATCAAAAGGGATCTTCCCTGCCAGTGTTGACTTCTCAAGCGATTTGCATTCGATGGGTCAATACATCCAGGAAGGCGAACGCATTTTATTCGAAACCGTCCTTTCTGTTGAAAATGTTGACAACGAAGTTCTTGTTCCTGAAGATAAAGCCGATCTTGATAAACTTAATTTCCTTGCAGGAAAAAGGGTTGATTACATCAATAAAATGGCTGAACTTGGAACTTCGATTGCTCATGTTGACGGAGGCGTTCCTAATATCAGAATAAATATTCCGCAGTTAAACGAATATTATTTGGGTCAGTTGATCTATTTCTTCGAAATTGCCTGTGGCATAAGCGGATATATTTTAAATGTCAATCCGTTCGATCAGCCGGGTGTTGAAGCTTACAAAAAGAACATGTTTGCCCTGCTCGAAAAGCCGGGTTTCGAAAAGGAAACTGCAGCAATTAAAGCGCGCTTATAATTGCTAATTTCCGATATCTGAATTCATTAAGAGGCTGTTCCGATCACATTCGGGATGGCCTTTTGTACGTTTTAGCGCCGTCAATAAATAGTTGTTGTTCGTCGGCCTTTTCGCACGGAAGCAACAGATGATTCTGTATCTTAGTGACCTCGGAAATCCGAACGCTGTTTTTAATCATGGAGTCTGATTGTCAAAATATTCTAATAATACATTTGTGATGCGTACTATTTTTATCTTGTTGATTAGTAGTTTTTTATTTTCCTGTAATTTCAATCAGTCAAAAAATTCTGATAATGGTTCTTTGGCAAAAGGTGACTCAGTCGTCGATATGGAGAAGTTGATGCAGATGAAGTTAACCAATGCTGATGATTACCGCAAATTGCTTGATAAGCTCGATCAGGGTGAGCTTACCTCACTGGATGCTGCCAGCATGCTCTTTAGAAATAGTGTGGCCGATACGATTACACGCGACTCAATGTTTGTTGTTTTCAATGATTTCTACAATAGCGTTGCAGGGAGTTATCTCGAAAATAACGAAGGTGTTAATTCACAACTTGAAAAGGCACCATCATCCGAAGCCGTAAAACAGTTAAAAGTTTCCCTTGCTTCTTACGGGATTTTCCTTAGTTCGGCAGAGGGTACATTTTATCTGGAGCCTCAAACCGGGTACTTATTGAAAAATTTTGGACCTGCGCTTTCACCTGCCTACCGCGAATACCTCACAATCGGAAGCAAAGAACAGCAGGCACGATTCGCAGAGGACGGTACGATCCTTATTTCTTCCGATTCGCTAACTTCACGGATTATGACGTGGGAAAAATTCATGGCGAAGTATCCCGATTTTATTTCAATCAAGATGGCACAGGATCAATATTCGCAATATATGGGTGCTTTTCTGGCCGGAATGGACAATTCGAGGGTGTTCGATCCTGCAACGAATCGCTTGAATGATAGTTCTAAAGTCGCGTTTGAGTCATTTATTGTGAAAAATCCAGAAAGCAATAGTACAGAAGTGGTAAAAGCCTATCTCGATCTGCTGAAGTCAACCAATTTCAATTATACCGATCGTGTGGATTCATTTCTACTTGAAAAAGTTTATCATTGATATATTAAATTTATTATAATATGGAACAAATACCAACAAGTCCCGAAAAACCTGCACCTAAACAGCTGCTGTTGGATGTGAATGAGAATTCGGAATTGCTGAAATTCTTAATCGATCAGCTCAAAGGGAAAAGCAGAACCACTGTTAAAGCACTATTGGCTCACCGACAGGTGTCTGTCGATTATCATACGATTACTCAGTTTGACTATCCTGTTTTGAAAGGTCAGAAAGTGACAATTACAATGGGTAAGATTCCCGAAGAGATCAAATACAAGGGCTTACGGATTCTTTTTGAAGATCCTTACCTGATTGTTATTGAGAAGGAAGCAGGTATGCTTTCCATTGCTACAGCAAAAGAAAAACTTCTCACGACCTACAGCATTCTAAGCGGACATGTGAAGCGTGAGAATCCAAATAACCGCATTTTTGTCGTTCACCGGCTCGACCGCGACACATCAGGTATTATGATGTTTGCCAAGAGCGAAGAGGTGCAGTCGAAGATGCAACGTGCGTGGCACGATGCCGTGATTGAGCGGACCTACGTGGCCGTTGTGGAAGGGGTTGTTGAGAACGATGAGGGTACGATCCGCTCTTTCCTTAAAGAGAACAAGGCTTTAATCATGTATTCAACAAAAGTTCCCGGTGAAGGTGATGAAGCGATTACACACTATAAAGTTCTCCGACGTGGTGATGCGATCACGCTTGTCGAAGTGAAACTTGAGACAGGTCGCAAAAACCAGATCAGGGTGCATATGAAAGAACTGGGACACCCGGTTGTTGGCGATAAAAAATACGGTGCCAAGACCAATCTTATCGGAAGGACTTGCCTTCATGCGCGGGTTCTGGCTTTTATTCATCCGGTGAATGGCACAGAAGTGCGTTATGAAACACCGGTTCCCAGTCGGTTTATGTCGGTTTTTGCACGACATGCGAAAATTGAGAATGAATGAGACGAAAGATAACGGCGTTTTTATTTTAGATAGATTCTTTACGACTACAGATACGTCATGCGCTTTCTGAAATTTTATTTGATTTTAGTAATCTCTTCCTGTTCAATCCCCTGCTTTTCGCAAAGTGTCGATTCTATTTGGGTTGAGAAAAAATCTTCAAATCTGTCATCGTCGTATATTAGTTCCCTGATTTATCCGGGTGCCAGGTTAGGCGTTGAACTCCCGGTGAACACAATCTACATTTCTAAAATAAGAAATTCGGGTAAGACCAAGGATTTTACCAAAGACCGTTTTGTAACGGCAAATTTGAGTTGGTATCATCATCCTGCATTTCATGATAATGTTTATCTTTCAGCAGGTTGGACGATGCGTAGGATAAAATCAAATGGATTTTTAACTGAATTTTCACCTGAAGTAGGTTTGAGCCGGACTTTCCTGGGTGGAACGACCTACCAGGTTGATGACAATGGAAATGTCTCAATTAAAAAATGTGCTGGTTATTATTACGTTTTGTTCTCTGTTGGTGGTGGAATTGGTTATGATTTTTCAAAAACAGAGCGGAAACCGTTTTCGATTTTCTCCAAATTCAACGTGTTGATGATGTTCCCTTACAACAGCACAATTTATTTGCGACCTGTAATGGAGATCGGTTTGATTTACAAACCAATCAATTTTCTGTCTTTAAAAGTGAAATCAAAAAGCAGGAAAAAATGAAACAGATAATCCCATTCGTTATTTTGTTTTTTGTGCTGACTTCATGCCAGAAGGAAAAGATAACCATCGGAACAAATGTCTCCGAAACGTTTTACCTCGATAATAAGGAAGCTTCAATGCGTTTGCTGGTTGAAGGGAATACTGCAAGCAAGACGTTTCTTCTTTTTGTTCATGGCGGTCCCGGATCAAGTTCCTATTTCTATAATACCGATTACATCAGCCAAAACATTGAAAATAAATATGCGGTCGTCTATTGGGATCAGCGGAATGCAGGTGGTTCACAAGGAAATTCAAATAGGGATCATCTGAACCTGCCTCAAATGACCGAAGATCTGAAAAAGGTGATTCAACTAATAAAATACAGATACGGGCAGGATTCAGGAATTTTTATCTTGGGACATAGTTTTGGCGGCCTTTTAACTGCTTCTTTTATGACGAAGGATGACTATCAATCAATGGTCAAAGGTTGGATTTTCGCGGACGGCAGTCACAATTATCCGTTAAATGATACGTTGACGCGTCAAATGTTGCTTACCGTGGGACAGCAACAAATCGTTTTAAACAATAATGTAAGCAGCTGGAAAACTATTGTTGATTATTGCAACAACCATACTGGCAATTTTACTTTTGAAGAATCTGTTCAGCTAACTGACTATGCTGAAGATGCAGAAACTTATTTCGAAGAAGTAAAGGAAATCGACCTTGCAACACTGATCGATTATGATCCGGTACAATATGGCTGGCCCGTTACTTCAATTTTATTCAACCTGAACTATTCCATGAATGCAAGTTTTAACCGTGATTTGGCAAAAACTGAGTTTTCATCGAAGCTTGGTAAAGTGACAACCCCAACCTTACTGCTTTACGGAAAATATGATTTTATATGTCCAGGCAGACTGGAGGAAGATGTATTTAATCGCATCAGTACGACGGATAAAAAGATTGTGATATCCCCAATTAGCGGACATAACATCATGTTACAAGATGAATCCTTTTTCTGTAAGGAAGTGAATGAGTTTATTGAAAGCCATAAATAGAAACTCATTTAATAAGTAGAAAATAAGAAGTCATTCTCAATGAACGTTCCCAAAATGAGAATATATTTCTATCTTTGTCAGCGAATTTAAGTTATCATGGAGCGAATATTTTCAAAAAGTACATTGAGAGAATATTGGGAGCTGCAGCCGGATTCAGAGCAGTATTTAAAAACATGGTATGATACAGCTTTGAGTTCTGAATGGAAAACACCTGCTGATATTAAAATGACCTATGCAAATGCAAGTATTTTAAAGAATAGCCGTATGGTTTTTAATATCAAGGGAAATTCATACCGATTAGTCGCAAAATTTAATTTTGAGAAGCAATGGATTTTTATCCGATTTATTGGAACGCATTCCGAATATGATAAAATTGATGCAAACACTATTTGAAAAACAAAGACATGAATATAAAACCGATAAAAACCGAAACCGATTATCGAATTGCTTTAAAAAGGCTTGAAATCATTTTTGACGCAGTAATCGGTACACAAGAAAGTGACGAGGCTGATGTGCTTGGGATGATGATTGATGAATATGAAAAAAAGAATTATCCTATTGATGCACCTGATCCTATAGAAGCGATTAAGATTAGGATGGAAGAAATGCAGCTGAAACAAATTGATTTAGTCAATGAGATTGGCGGTAAAAGTCGGGTTTCCGAAATATTGAATCGTAAACGCAAATTGACTGTTGAAATGATTCGCAAATTGACTACCCGATTAAATCTTTCGCCAGGACTTCTAATCGCGGATTACCAACTGACAAGATAAATAAGCATTTGCTTAAAGACTGCAAAACCCACAACTAAAAAATTGCATATCATAAGTTTATGACTTTTCTGTGATGTTGCATTGCGAAGCCTTCTTTTGTAATGATTTGAATCCGTTTATTGAAAGCCATAAATAGAATGTGAAATATGCTTCAAAAAAATTGAGTTTTTAACTTCAAAATTGGCACTAACCAACCCTTAATATCTTCTAATCCTTTGGTCTGTATTTGTTTTGGAACGGATAATGTTATACAGTGAATAAACTCATCTTTCGAGGAAGTGGTTTTGTGCAAAAATATGTAAGTTTGTGCAATAGTTAATGTGCAATTAATTTTAACTATGAATGAAGTATTCTCAATCAAATCATTAACAATATTTCATTTTTTGTGGAGATTAATTAAAATTGGACCTATTAAAAAAATATATTGTTGAATGCTTATATTTAAAGATACAAAATTCATAAAGGCTCCTTTCAATAACGAAGCTGAATTAGAACAAGTAATAGTTGATAATTACGAATATTTATTCGGTCCGACTTCATTTTACCTACCCAAAGCAAAGATAAAAACAGCAGATGGAGTTGGCACAATTCCTGATGGTTATGCAATTGACATTGGACAACGGAAATGGTATTTAGTTGAAGCGGAGTTGATGCATCATAGTGTTTGGAATCACATTGCTCCCCAAGTGACGAAACAAATTTTAGCTTCTCATCAAAAGATCACTAAGCGGACAATTGTAGACTTAGCGGTTAATCAATATAAATCAGATCCTTATACCAAGGAGAAATTTGACGAACTTAAGATTGCTGCTTTAAACGTCCACCAATTAATCGGTGATATTCTGGAAACGGAACCAATAATTGGTGTTCCAATTGACGGAGTGACAAATGATCTTAGAGATTGGGCTCGAACGCTAAGGTATAATGTGAAATTGTGGGTTGTGAATAAGTTCGTTGAATTGAACAGACCGGAAAATATTGTTTATGAATTTCCAGAAGAATTCAAACCGGAACTTGACACAGAGGAAGAGAGTAAGGTTCAAAAACCAAACACAGTATTTGCAAAGTATGATGTTAATCTTTCTGATTTAGTTAAAGCAAATCTGTTGACTGGCTCAGAAAAATTATTTATGGCTTATAAGCCTAAAAACGGACAGCCCCAAAAATATGAAGCAATTGTTTCCGAAGATGGTTCATTAGATTTATTAGGACAGACTTTCAGCAGTCCTAGTTATGCGGCCCTTGCTGGTATTCAAGATGCAGGAAGCGACAGGAAAACTGTGAATGGTTGGACATCATGGAAGACATCAAATAATAAAACGCTTGCCGATTTGAGAGACCAACTAATAAACCAAACTGTTTATAACGGACAATAATCCAGGCAGAAGAAGCAATTCTAAGATTACAAGTTGATTTAAATATGAAATGTACAAAACTGCAACCCGAACAACCTGGAAAAACGAACCAATAATTGATGGTAAAGGGATCAAAATTGCACTTCATTTCACCGAAGAGCAATTTTTAAATTTAAAGAAAGGCCTTATTCCTCATGAAATGGAAGATAAGTGGTTCATCTTTTTTGAGAATGATTGGCTTTACTTTCATCGTTCGTGGACGGGCTATGGCATCTTCAAAGCCCAACTAACAAAGGAAACGAAAGGTTACTCAATAACGGAATTCTGGGCAGAGCGGAAACACGAGAAATATTCAAATGAAGACGATAATTCTGACATTGAAGCACTTTGCTTTCTGATTGCCGAAGGATTATTGAGGGTTGATGCCAGGGATATTTACCTCAATAATAATATCAAGTCTGAAACGGACCTCATAAAAGGATGGAGTAATTTTGGATCTCTTCTATTTCCAAATCAAAACGTTTCTGACGCTGAAAGAATTTTTGGCATCACCGAAAAAGCTAAATCCGTTCTTTTTGGAGTTGCAATTGGCGATGCGCTTGGTGTTCCGGTTGAATTCAAAAGCAGAGAATATCTTCGGGCCAATCCTGTTAGCGATATGACTGGCTTTGGAACTCATAAAGTTCCGGCAGGTACTTTTTCTGATGACAGTTCACTGACCTTCTGCCTTGCCGAGGCCTTGGTTCAGGAGTTTGACTTAAATACAATCGCACAGAATTTTTTGAGGTGGTGCAATGATAACTATTGGACAGCCACAGGAGAGGTCTTTGATATTGGCAATGCAACCCAGGAAGCTATGTGCCAACTGGCCAAAGGTGTAAAGCCGGAATTGGCCGGAGGAACAGATAGCAATTCAAACGGAAACGGTTCGTTGATGCGGATTTTACCTTTGGTTTTTTACCTGCTGGATAAGAAAAGCCATGAGCGGTTTGAAATAACAAAACAAGTTTCATCAATCACGCACGCGCACATTCGTTCTGTTATTGCCTGTTACTATTATCTTGAATTTGCAAGACAGTTATTAGATGGGAAGGATAAATTCGAAATTTATAATGACCTGAAACAGGAGATTTCGGATGACTTGCTCTTTTTTGCAGACATCCCTTCAGAGATTGCATGGTTTGACCGTTTGTTGAAAGGTAATATTTATGAGCTGCCGGAAGAAGAAATTCAAAGCTCAGGATATGTACTCCATACACTTGAAGCAAGTATCTGGTGCTTGCTGACAACCGAAAATTATAAAGATGCAGTTTTAAAGGCAATAAATTTAGGTGATGATACCGATACGACGGGTGCTGTAACTGGAGGACTGGCCGGACTGCTTTATGGATACAACAATATTCCAACGAATTGGATAGCGCAAATAGCCAGGCATGACGATATCGTAGATTTGGCTGAACGATTGGCCGGGAAGATAGCTGGCAGATAACAGACTATTCGCAACTGCGATGCGCTCTCAATGGAATTATTATTTTACAGTGCAACTTTCCCCTCCGTTATTTGTTCTCATTATTAGCTTAATATAAACAATTCAAAACTTTTGAGTATGAAAAAGAACATGGGAACTGTCGATAAGACAATCCGCGTATTAGCGGCCGCAATCGTAGCATTACTTTATTTTACCGGCGTTATTAGCGGAACGCTTGCAATTATCTTGATGGTTATTGCGCTTGTCTTTATCGTTACAAGTCTTGTAAGTGTGTGTCCGCTCTACCCGATTTTGGGTATAAACACGCGTAAAAAGGAGTAAGCCAATTAAAAAAGGTTAAAGTTAAAAGTGTAAAGGTTAAAATACAATTGCGTTGTCTTTCGAACTTTACACTTTTAGCATATACTTTTAGATTAAAGTGGTTTCATTTTCAGGTAATCTTTCGAGCAATACCACATTTTCGACATGGTGCGTATGAGGAAACATATCAACAGGCTGTACTTTGGTAACCTTGTAATTGTGACTCATTAAACCAATGTCGCGGGCCTGTGTTGCAGGATTGCAACTCACATAAACAATCCGTTCTGGAGCGGCAAACAGAATGGCATTGATTACCTCATCGTGCATCCCTGCACGCGGAGGATCTGTAATAATCACATCCGGATGACCATTTTCGGCAATAAAATCCTTCGTGAGAATATCTTTCATATCGCCTGCAAAAAAGCTTGTATTTACAATTCCATTATTTTCTGCATTAATATTTGCATCTGCAATTGCTTCAGGAACATATTCAATTCCAATTACTTTACTTGCTTTTGATGCAACGAAGCAGGCGATCGTACCGGTTCCGGTATACAGGTCGTAAACGACCTCTTTCCCCGTGAGCGAGGCAAAATCACGAGCGACCTTGTATAACTCGTATGCTTGTGGCGAATTAGTCTGATAAAAAGATTTTGGTCCGATAATAAACTTGAGCCCTTCCATCTCTTCAATAATATGGTCGCGTCCTTTAAAGACATGGATATTCTGATCGGTGATTGTATCGTTACCCTTTTCGTTGATCACATATTGTAAGGATGTAATCTCCGGAAATTTATTCACAAGGAAATTGAGCAGCGCTTCTCTTTTTTCAACGTCTTCACTGAAAAAGTTCACAATTACCATCCATTCACCTGTACTTGTCGAGCGGATGATCAGGTTTCGTAGAAAACCAGCTTTGTTCCGTAAATCATAAAATGAGAGGTTATTGGCAATCGCATAGTCTTTTACCGAATTGCGGATGGCATTCGACGGATCAGGCTGTAACCAGCATTTGTTGACATTCAATACTTTGTCGAACATTCCCTGTACATGAAATCCCAGTACATTCATATCTTCGAACTGATTTCCCGATCGTACTTCTTCAAGCGTAAGCCAGCGCCGGTTCGAAAAGGTAAACTCCAGTTTATTCCTGTAAAAAGTCGAATTGGCCGATCCTTTAATGGGCATGAGTTCAGGCAAGGTTACTTTTCCGATTCTTTTGAGCTGGTCGTAAACCTGTTTTTGTTTGTAAAACAGCTGCTTTTCATAAGGAAGATATTGCCATTTGCAACCACCGCACACTTCAAAATGCTCGCAAAATGCGGGGATACGGTCGGGCGAGTCAGTCTTGATTTTCACCACCTTAGCTTCCTGGTACTTCTCTCTTTTTTTTATCACCTGAAGATCAACGATGTCGCCTGGAATGACATGTGTGGTAAACACCACAATTCCGTCAACTTTGGCGATTGCCTTTCCTTCAGATCCGATATCGATGATCTCTACATTTTCGTAAAACGGTAGTGGTTTATTTCCTCTGCTCAAAACGTTATATTCTAAATTTCTGCAAAGATATCAATAGATTCTATATCGAATTGAGTGAGTGAAATAATATTAGCTCAATTGACAAGAGGTTGGCAACTGGTTACTGGCAGCTTGACCGTTGAAATCGTTCTCTTCGATGGGTATTGAGCCCTGTTCTGACGGCCAGTTAATAAGCAAAAATAATTCCCTTTCACGCGGCAAATTCTTGTATCTTTGCAGCAATTTTTAAAATGCTTTTGAAGTGCGACCGTTCGTATTGTCCGACCGGTGATTCAAAAGGGTATTTATTTTTGTATGTGATTGTAAATCATGAGTGTTTCAGTAGAAGAATTGTACGTCGAGTTTGGCGGTTTTGAGCTTTTTAAGCATGTGAATTTTATTGTAAATCCGCGCGACCGAATTGGTTTGGCGGGAAGAAACGGTGCCGGGAAATCCACTTTGTTAAAAATATTTGCTGGTATACAAACCCCAACTTCGGGACGAGTTGTTGTTCCGCGTGATATTACTGTCGGATATCTTCCACAGCAAATGGAACTTTCCGATTCGAGAACGTTGATGGAAGAGGCAGTTACTGCCTTCGCTGAAATTCAACAGCTTGAAAAACATATTGAGTTTTTGAATACTGAGCTTTCTGTTCGTGAGGATTACGAATCGCCTGAATATGACCATATCATTAATGATATGCACGAATCCAATGAACGCTTTCATATGATGGGTGGAAATAATTTCCACGTAAATATTGAACAGACGTTGATTGGTTTGGGCTTCGAACGCTCAGACTTCGACCGTCAGACTTCTGAGTTCTCGGGTGGATGGCGAATGAGGATCGAATTGGCAAAAATTCTGTTGAAAAAGCCCAATGTTTTTCTTCTGGATGAACCAACAAATCACCTTGATATTGAATCTATTGAATGGCTTGAAACCTTTCTGAAAGATTATCAGGGGGCAGTCGTTCTCGTTTCGCATGACCGGGCCTTTCTTGATAATGTAACGAATCGTACTGTTGAGATCAGCCTTGGAAAGATCTACGATTACAAGGTCAATTATAGCAAATATTTGGTGCTTCGTAAGGAGCGGCGTGAACAACAAATGGCCGCTTTTGTGAATCAGCAAAAAATGATTCAGGGTACCGAGGATTTTATAGCGAGATTCAGGTATAAGGCAACTAAATCGGTGCAGGTACAATCACGTATCAAACAGCTGGATAAAGTTGATCGTATTGAAATTGACGAAGAGGATAACCGCTCATTAAATATTAAATTTCCACCGTCACCCCGCTCTGGAAATATCGTTTTTGAAGGAAAAGGGGTGTGCAAAAGCTATGGAGATAATCTTGTACTCAATGATGTTGATCTTACCCTTGAAAGGGGAGACCGCATTGCTTTTGTTGGTAAAAACGGTGAAGGAAAAAGTACCATGGCCCGAATTATTATGCAGGACCTTGAATGTACCGGAGAACAAAAGTTGGGTTACAATGTAAAAATAGGATATTTTGCACAGAATCAGGCGGCAGCCTTAAATGAAGAACTAACAGCCTTTGAGACAATTGACGAGATGGCTGTAGGTGATATCAGGACAAGGATCAGAGATATTTTGGGCGCATTTATGTTTTCAGGACAGGATGCCGATAAAAAGGTAAAAGTTCTTTCAGGTGGTGAACGCTCTCGTCTTGCAATGATCAGATTGTTGCTTGAACCGGTTAATTTTTTAGTGCTGGATGAGCCGACGAACCATTTGGATATTCATTCCAAAGGATTACTGAAACAGGCATTGCTCGATTTTGACGGTACATTGCTGGTTGTTTCGCATGATCGCGAGTTCCTGGATGGGTTGGTTGATACCGTGTATGAATTCAGACATCATAAAACCCGTCAACATCTGGGTGGTGTCTACGCATTCCTGCAGAATCGGAAAATTGAATCGTTACGCGAACTGGAGATATCTACACCTCAGAAGAAGGAAAAAAAAGAGGTTGTGAAGGAAGTCGTTGCGGTTAGCTTCGACGAGCGCAAGGAGATCAACCGGATGATCAGCCGCGTTGAAAAACAGATCAGTGAATCCGAATTCCAGATTTCGAAACTGGAGGCTGAAATTGCTGAAATGGATAAAAAGCTGGCCGACCCTTCCACAATTGACAATGGCTCGCTCTTCGATCAATACGGCAAACGGAAAAAGCAGGTAGAGGTCGAGATGAAAAGTTGGGAATCGCTGAACGACGAACTCAAAGATTGGGAGAAAAAGCGAACCTGGTAGGATATGAGAGGGAGAGTGGGAGTGAAGATGAGAGGGAGAGAAAGGGAGAAATGAACGTATTTTTACCCTGAAAGGGTCATATATGAATAACCCCGGGTAAGGAGGAACGACGCAACCCGGGGTAAAAGAAAAATAGCATCAGAAGGCGCATCTGCAACGGCAAATTGAAATAAATCAGTTGTATGCGCCGCAAATCGGAACTTCATTCATGTTCAAAAAACAGATTGGTTAAAGACGACAGTACGGTCAAATATTAAAAGAAGTAAAGAGAGAACACCATGGAAAAGACAGATTATATTTTCGGAATGCGGACCATTATTGAAGCAATCAATTCCGGTAAGGAGATTGAAAAGATATTGATAAAAAAGGGATTACAGGGTGAACTTTACCATGAGCTGATGGATCTTGTTCATCAGATGCAGATTCCTGTTCAGTTGGTTCCTATCGAGAAAATTGACCGTGTCACACGTAAAAATCACCAGGGAATCCTGGCATTTATCTCTCCGATCGTTTACCAGAACATCGAAGAGATCATCCCCCGCTTATATGAAGAGGGGAAGACAGCTTTAATTCTGATTCTTGATGAACTAACCGATGTGCGCAATTTTGGTGCTATTGCAAGGTCAGCCGAGGTAGCAGGTGTTCATGCCATTGTTATCCCCGAGAAAGGATCGGCACAGATCAATGCCGATGCTATCAAAACCTCTGCAGGAGCGTTGCATCTGATTCCTGTTTGCCGTACTAAAAGCCTTTCAGGGGTTGTTAAATACTTAAAGAATAGCGGACTGAAGATTATATCTGCAACCGACAAAGGGGAGAAGTTCTATTACGATGTCGATATGAAAGATCCTCTGGCTATTATTCTTGGCTCGGAGGATTTGGGCATCGAAGCCGGGTTGCTGAAGGTTTCGGACGAATGGGCCAAGATTCCTCAGATTGGTCAGATTCAGTCGTTGAATGTTTCGGTTGCAGCCGGTATCATCATTTTCGAAGCCATTCGACAACGTGCTTTACCCGTTTTATGAGAAAATAGGAACTTCACGATTAAATGTCTCTTCGAGCGAAATAAAAGTTTCGGTACTCGATATCCCCGGAATCTTTTGAATCTTTTCACTCAGGATCTCTTTCAGATGCTCGTTGTCGCGCGCATACACTTTAATAAAAATAGCATACTGACCTGTCGTGTAATGACATTCAACAACTTCGTTGATCGCATGAAGCAGCTCAGCAACCTCATGAAACAGACTTCCCTTTTCGAGAAATATTCCAACATAGGTACATGTGCGGTAATCGATTTTTTTCGGATCGATGTAATATCCCGAGCCAGTAATTACTCCCATCTCAACCATCCGGTTCACCCGTTGGTGAACGGCCGCACGTGATATACCGCAATCGGTCGCAACATCTTTGAAGGGTATCCGGGCGTTTTTAGTGATAATGTCCAGTATATGAAGATCGGTGTCGTCAAGTTGATTTCGAAGCGTCATTTTAATTTTATTTTACTTTATTCAAATATAGGCTTCTTCTGCATTCTTTCGGGTGTATTTTGACAAACAATTCAAAAACGGGCGCTTATCGGAGATATATTTTGGTTTTTTAACTAAAAAACGTGCATAATGATTATTCGTCCCGGACGAATCGATGCCGATCTGCCTAATATCAAAAAAACAGATATCCATTAAATAGTCGTATCATTATAGCATTATATTCTGGATTGAAATTTCTTGGGAAGAGGTTCTAATACATACTAACAGAGAGGGAAAATCATATGTGCTTTTCAGCCGAAGCAAGTTTTGCAGGAGGTGTTATCATTTCTGCCATTGGTGTTGCAACCATTAAGAAAGTGCATAACCCATCGCAGCTTATTTTTGCCAGTATCCCTTTGTTTTTTGGGATTCAGCAATTTGCCGAAGGATTGGTATGGACGACAATCCCAATCCCTGATTATGCGAATGTCCTTAAGATTGCCACCTATGTGTTTTTAATAATGGCAGATTTCCTTTGGCCGATGATGATTCCACTGGCTGTCTTATTTATGGAAGAGGATAAGAAACGAAAAAAGATATTGTGGGTACTTTTCATCGGAGGCTTATCATTATCGCTGTATTATGCGTTTTGCTTATTGTCTTTTAATATCTACCCGCAAATTTCAGGATATCATATTCTGTATAAGACTGATTTCCCAAAATCGCTGTCAATGGTCGCTTTTGCAATCTACCTGATTGTCACGATCACACCGCTTTTTGTTTCGAGCATTAAAAGGACACATCTGTTAGGTGCTTTAATGTTCTTATCCTGCCTGGTTACCGCAATATTTTTCAGGCAGTACCTCACTTCCGTATGGTGCTTTTTCGCTGCCATCATAAGCGGTGTCATCTATTGGATACTCAGGGATGCAAAAAGGGTATTCAATTTCAATAAATTAAACTTACTGAAAGCCGTTCAGATTTAATTAGTATAGAAAATGATCATCGTGATGGCGATTGCACTCAGAAAAACACACATTGGCAATGTAATTAGAAACAACTGCCGGGGTGTAAGCTTATCAGACTCAAATGATTTTTTCAAATTCCTAAGGCTGAACCAAAGCCCCGTCAGTACAAGTCCCGCCTGAAGCCAGGGTACAAGGCGGGGTACAAACTGGTGCCAGGGAATATTGGCAGTACCGAAGAAATCCCATCCCCATCCGAACGGATCGGAGATAGATTGGGTGATAAAAGTGACATTCACAAAGAGCATGGGTATAACAAAAGCGATCCAAAGCGCGAATCCCAACGGCAGCAGAGCTCCGCTGGAGGCAAGAAAAACTTCTTTTATACTGCGTTGTGTTTTTGAGGATTTCGCTCCTGTATACGAAAGCAGGTAAACGATTCCGGGAATGATGACGAGTGATAATGTCCAGACAATGATGGCATATATCCCAAACAAATCCCAATTTTGTTTATCGAGGATATTTACAAAATCACGAACCACCGGCCATTGTCCTTCATATAAAACACTATAGATGATGGAAAGGGTGAAGACGGCCATGGTTAACCAGGCTTCACTCAGATTGCGGGTTCCAAGTTCTGAACCCAAAGGCCTGCTGTATAACGTGATATTGTTGTACATGCAACTCCGGGTGCATTCCAGACAGAGTCCGCAATCGGAGTTCTCCTTTATTTCGCCGACATTCAGACCATACGGGCACGCCCATCCTTCAGTGCTCCCTTTTTGACAGTAATGTGGTTTGCACCGATCGCAAACCTGCTGCGATTTACTCCGAAGTGCCAGGGTGCTCATTCTCGAAAAGGGTCCCACGAAAGCACTTACAGGACAAATATACCGGCAAAATGCCCTGAATTCCCAGATTCCGGCCATAAGGGTTGGCACCAGCAAAAGCATGATGACGGTTATTCCCGAAACTTTGGGATCGGCAACCAATGTGGTTGAAAATGTGGCAATTACTAAAAACACGATTAGTTTAAGCAAGTCGTTTTGAAGCTTGGCAGGCCACTTTAGGAAAAGACCTGAATACCAGTTGTTGTACTCTTTGGTTTTACCATCTACGGGGGTAAAGTTTGACCGGCGCTGTAACAAGTCTCCGAAAAAAGGTAACGGGCAAACTGTACACCAGACCCTCCCGAATAAAGGAGTCAGGATTGCCACCAATAAAAACAGCCAAATGGCCCACATCATTAAAACGCCCAGGTTTCGCCCCGCCATATTGGTTCCAAACACGGAGGTCAGAATCACAATATAGATCATCGTCATGGCTATAATTAAAAGGATGGTCTGTGGCCATCGCGATACAATGATTTTTCGGAGGAATCCCGATTTCTTCAATAAATCTTTGTAGCCGGCGTTCTTATCCTCCTCAATTGAAAAGTTGGAAGCGGCACTGAAAAGACTTAAAATCCATAGGAAAAGTATTCCAAATACACATCCGAGGCTGAAAGCCAACAATGTATTGGGCAGAATGATAAGCTTCCCCAGTTCAAACGCATGCATCGGGCCGCACCAGACATGGCAGCGGTAATTGCTTTTGGCAACCAGGTAATTCAATATTCCCGGATGCTTTGCTGTAAATGTCAGTTCTTTGGTTATATACGATTTTTGGGTTGGGTCGCTCGTCTTAAAAACTTCAACCTTATCGCGGGCCGGACTGATCTTTGCATCGATGTCGAATTCCTCAAGGAAAAAGGAATGTCCCGTATCGTCGGTGGAAAAAGTCAGGTGCAGCTTGTCGCCCCTATTGACCCTAATTACAGAAGGATCTTTGCCATAACGGAAACTCCGGACATGGATATACCTGTCAGTTGGCGCCTGTACGAAAAACTGGCAGACCAGGGCAGGAATCAAACCAAATCCGAAAATGATAAGAATGTTAATTATACGGCTTTTGAATATCTTCATTATGTAGTTAATGATCAGTATATTATCCCCCTCATCTCCGGTATAGCAGAGAATTGGCTGTCAGGTTCTTGTTTCTTCCTCAATAATAATTATTCTTTTCTAAAGAATCACCCCATAAACTCACATTTTAATTATTTTTACTGCTAAATCGAGCAGATAATATCTGACATATTAATTAAACCTATGACAAAAGAAAAGGCTGCACCCAGCCGGAAAAAAAAAGGACTGAAGAATCTTATCCCTGTTGCCATCGTTATTTTACTAATCCTGGGGATTCCCTTGTTGTTGTTAAATTATCAGGCAAAGCACAGCGGAATGACGATGGGAGAGGTGATTGGTCGCATTACCAATAAGTTGGGATCAAAGGAAAATGTTTCTTCGGCTTCGAAAGATAATCCTGCCGGAGAAAAGGTTGATTTTCTTGTTCCAACCCCCATTGGTCAGAAGTTCACCGAGGCGCCTCTTATCTCGCATGTTCAGGCTGTTGATCTCGATGGTGATGGCTTGCCGGATGTTATTGATACTGATGCCAAAGCTAATACGGTCAATTGGATACGTCAGTATCCGGCAGGTGTATATACTGAAACGGTACTGGCAACTGAATTGATTGCCCCGGCACATGTACAGGCAATCGATTTTGATAAAGACGGCGATCTGGATTTAATGGTCGGCGTACTGGGAATGTTGTTTCCCAATAATGATAAAATTGGTTCAGTTGTTATTCTTGAAAATGATGGTCATTGCAATTTCAAAAAGCACCTCGTAATTGATAAGATTGCACGTGTTTCAGACGTTCGTGCCGGCGATCTTGACGGTGATGGCGATATGGACCTGGCGGTTGCACAGTTTGGTTATGATGATGGTGAAACACGCTGGATTGAAAATAAGGGTGACTGGAAATTCGAAAGCCATATCCTGCAAAATCTCTCAGGCCCCATCAATGTTGAAATTGTAGATGTTGATAATGATGGCGATTTGGACATCGTTTCGTTAGTCAGTCAGGAGTGGGAAGAAATCTATTGTTATATTAATGACGGGAAGGGGAATTTCCAATCTAAACTTATGTGGGGTTCGAGCAATCAGGATTACGGTTCAAGCGGAATCTCCATGTGCGATTTAGACAAGGACGGTGATATGGATATACTTTATACGAATGGTGATGCTTTTGATTATATCCCACCACAGGGCCGTCCATGGCATGGTGTACAGTGGCTTGAGAATAAGGGAAGCCTGAAATTTGAATTCCACAGGATTTGCAGTTTTACAGGGGCTACCAATGTACGCGCCGTAGACATTGATAACGATGGAGACCTCGATCTTTTTGTTGTAAGTGCCTTTAATTTGTGGAATCTCCCCGATTCGTATAGTCTAATCTGGTTGGAGAATACAGGTAAGATGCAATTCGAAAAACATGAAATCGCCAAGAATCTTACCCATTTACTTTGTTGTGAACCGGGTGATTTCAATAAAGATGGCCTGGTTGATCTTGTGACCGGCAGCATGCATACTTACCCTCCTTATGACCGGATGGGAAGAATAACATTGTGGACGAATAATGGAAAGCTCTCAGCAAGTAAATAGGAAGTAAAGGTTAAAGGATAAAGTAGAAAGGTTAAAGTGAGACATCCTTTAACTTTTACCCTTTATCCTTAAACTTTTAACCTTCATTGTCTTTGTCTATTGATTAAGTTCCTTTAGTTTTCTTCCGAGATCGGCAAGATATTCTTTTGGCGCATTGTTATTTTGCGCAAGTTCGATGACTGAGTTCAGATAAGTAATGGCAGTCTGTTTATCTCCTTTAGTCGCATATGCTTCTGACAAAATACTTCCTGCTTTTATTACAATCTCCATTGAGCTTGACTTATGGTCTAATGCCCTTTCGGCATATTCCATACCTTCATCCGTTTTTCGCAACGTAATGTCGGGGCAAGTAATTAGCAATGACCCCAGCTTTTCCAACAGATAGGGCTCATTTGGATGGTTTTCCAGTGCTTTCCGATAATGGTTGATTGCCTTTAACCACGTTTCCTGTTTCAAAAGGATATTTCCGAGCATTTGTATCGTGGCTAAATCAGTTGGGTCGCTATTAAAGGATTTCTCATATTGAGCTAAAGCAATGTTCAGTTTTCCCTCTCGTTCTGCTATCATTCCTGCGCGTTGTTGCACCTTTGGGTTGGTGGGTGCAATCCGGTTAAGTTCGGCCATGTAGGCATCAGCCTTATCATTTTCTCCCATTGTCAGCAGGATAAAGACACCGTTAGATAATACTTCTACATTATTCTTATCTTTCTTAAGTGTCTCATTCATATAGTCAAGCGATTTTTCTTTCATCCCTGCATTGAAGAGAGCTAATACCAGGTTGGACTGAAGCTCAGAATCATTGGGTTTTAGTTTTACGGCTTGCTGGAAATAGACAATTGATTGCGAAAAGGCGCCGTTCTCATCGAGCATATCAGCTACCTCTTTCAATTCATTCGAATCATCCTTAAAATAGCTAAGGTGCTGATTAAGATATGGCAAAGCCAATTGCTTGGTGCCAATTTTTAAATAAAATTTAACTGCCTTCGAAATTAAATATTTGTTTCCAGGAGTAACGCGCAAAGCATTACTAATTAATGTCATGGCCCATTCGGGATAAATCGTCCTTTCGGCTTCATCGATCTGTTTCATCAGATAAAGATCTGATTTTGAAGATAAAGTCAGTTTGTCAACCAAATTGTCAATTGGGGAAGCGTAATTAGTCAGGTCATTTGCCCTTAAGACGTACTTATCGCCTAATTGCTTATTTCCCTTTTTATTGTAGATAGCCCCAAGTTGCCTGTAAGCTGCACCGAATGTTCGATTCTCTTTCAGTATTTCCAGGAGCATTTGTTCTGCGAGATCAAGTTTGCCAGTATTGAAACTGATCCGCGCAAGTTGATATTTGGCGTAGATACGCAACGGAAAATAATCTTTCCTCAATGTTGAATTCATTGGACTATTCTTTTCCTTTAGAGTAGCTATTTTTTTAAAGGCTAATTCTGCTTTGTCGTTGGCCCCTATGTTTTGATATCCTTCACCAATATAATACCATGCATGGAAGGCATTTGGATTCTCTTGAATCACAGTATCAAAGCTCTTAATTGCATTAGCAGATTCACCCATTTCCATATCCAGATACCCAAGGTAGTAACTCCAGATCCATTTCGACTTATTCTTTTTAACCGCCAGTTTGTAGCATATTGCCGCCTTTTCGTAATTGGCACTCGAATGGTAAACCATCGCAAGCATCCCTAAGTTATCGGCAGTAGGATTGCGATATGCTTTCTTTGAAGCTGTCGTCAATTGTAACTTAAGTGAATCTGTAAGTGATTGCAAATCTGGCAATGCAGGAATATTGCTTCGGTAAGGAACATCAAGAAGTACCTTCACCAATAGTAATAAAACTACACCACCGATCATAAACAATACGGTCTTCTTTTTATTGCGCATTTTTTTCAAATTTAGGAGGCTAAATATATCAAAATTTGATGACAGATCGGATTGCGATCATCTTTTTGTACGATTCGGCTTTGCCTAAGCAAAAAGCCTGTCTTTTGCATTTGGTTTCGAGGACTTGGGACTCCATTCTCAAATTATCAATTAGAGTGATTATTGATCAGGTTGTTACTGTTGTTTTTCGAAAATATTGTTGATATTTGTGCAAATTATGAGTGACTTAAGTTGATATAAGCTTACTTTAATTTTAGTAAGCAGATTTTTGTTAACCAATGCTAAGTACCGAATCCAGGAGGCAAATAATTAACTACTAAAACTATAAATTGTGGAAAAACTTGCATTAAAAGAAAAAATTGGGTATGCTCTTGGTGATGGAGCTGCAAACATCGCTTGGCGTGGTGTTGCCACTTTTCTGTTTATTTTCTATACCGATGTTTTCGGACTGAATCCGGCAGTTGTTGGGGTTCTTTTTCTGATAGCCCGGTTTGGTGATGGAATCATTGATATTCTGATGGGCGTGGTGTGCGACCGGACAAATTCCAAATACGGTAAATTCCGTCCGTGGATATTATGGACCGCCATTCCTTTGGGAATTACCTTGTCCATGCTATTTACAACTCCTAACTTAGGTCCAACCGGGAAAATTATTTATGCCTACGCTACCTACCTGTTGTTTTTCCTGATTTACACAGCGAATAATATTCCCTATGGCGCCTTAATGGCAGTAATGAGTCCAGACGACAAAGAACGTACAACCCTCGGTTCGTATCGGATGGTTGGTGCTTTTACGGGTGGTATGGTAGTTCAGGGTGCTTTGTTGTTTTTAGTGGCGCACTTTGGAAATATCGATCCAACTATAAATGTGCAGAAACTGGATGCGAAAAAATACGAAGTTACCGTTTCGACTCACGAGGATATTAAGAATGTAAACATCAAAACCAAAGATGGAATTGCCCTGTTTACCTGGACCGATACCGCTAAAGTGAATACCGGCGCCAATGTTCCTACAATTGGCAAAAGTTTTTCAATGGAAGCAAATAAAGATTATTCGTTTATTGTTGCCGGTGAAGAAAACCTTCAGTCCAAAAACATTACCATCATCGACCAGAAGAGAGGTTATAGTTCTGCCATATATATTATGTCGTTTTTCTTGTCGCTGTTCCTGATGGTTACTTTTGCTACCACCAGGGAACGAGTACAACCTCCAAAAAATCAGGAAACTAATCTTGGAAAAGATTTGAAAGACCTTGTCCGGAACCGGCCATGGATTATACTCCTTTTTATCGGCATCCTTTTCAATGTTTACAACTCGATCAAACAAGGTATTGTGGTTATTTATTTCTCTCATTATCTGCACAACCAGTTGCTGGCTGCTTCATTTATGATTGGATTGATGCTGGCATCCATTGCAGGTGCTATGATCACCTCTCCTTTAGGTCGAAAATATGGGAAACGGAATCTGTTTATTGGAGCCCTGATATTCTCGGGTATGGTGAATGCTTTGCTTGCTTTTTGCGGCCCCGGAGATACAATTGCTATTTTCACCATTGGGATCATCTCTGAATTTGGAGCAGCAGTATTCCCAACCCTGTTCTTCGCCATGCTTGGTGACGCTGCCGATTATTCAGAATTTAAGAACGGTCGAAGGGCTACAGGATTGATATACTCTGCAGGTTCTTTTGCGACCAAGTTTGGCGGAGGTATTGCCGGTGCAATTATTGGATTGGTGCTGGCGGCATTCCATTACAACGGACAAGATGAAGTGTCTATTCAGGGTGCAGTTCCCGCGATCATTATGCTGATGAGCTGGATTCCTACCATTGTTGCCGTAATTACAGCCGGTGTTATGTCCCTTTATCCATTAGATCAAAAGAAAATGGACAATATCACCCTTGAACTGAATACCAGACGAGCAAATGAATTGACATAACATTAAAAGCATCAGATTTGAAATTGTAAATTCTAAAGATAAAGACTATGAAATTTGGTCATTTTGACGACAAAAACCGGGAATGCGTTATTGACAATCCACGTACTCCATGGCCCTGGATTAATTACCTTGGGAACGAAGATTTCTTCTCGCTGGTTTCGAATACCGGCGGTGGATATACCTTCTATAAGGACGCTAAATTCCGACGTCTGACGCGGTATCGCTACAACAACGTTCCAATGGATAGCGGTGGAAAATATTTCTATATCAAAGATGGTGATACCATGTGGTCGCCGGGCTGGAAACCTTGCAAAACCGAACTTGACAGCTATGAGTGCCGCCATGGAATGAATTATACCTCAATAAAAGGGGAGAAGGATGGCGTAACCGCAACGGCTCTCTATTTTGTTCCATTGAAGACATGGGCCGAAGTTCAGAAACTAACCCTTGTCAATAATTCGACAGAGGTAAAAAAATTGAAAGTATTCTCTTTCATTGAATGGTGTTTGTGGAATGCCGCAGCCGATATGGAAAACTTTCAGCGTAACTTTTCAACCGGTGAGGTCGAAATTGAAGGTTCAGTAATCTACCATAAGACCGAGTATAAAGAGCGCCGTAATCATTATGCCTACTATTCGGTGAATGTTCCGGTGCAAGGTTACGATACCGACCGCGAGTCGTTCTTCGGACTTTACAACGGCTTCGATGAGCCACAAGTGGTTGCTGAAGGTAAACCACGCAATACGGAGGCACATGGTTGGTCACCAATTGCTTCGCATTATATTGAAGTTGAATTGCAACCTGGTGAATCGAAAGATTTTGTTTTCGTGTTGGGTTATGTTGAAAACAAAGAAGAGGAGAAATGGGAATCGAAGAACATCATTAATAAGACGAAAGCCAAAGATACGATTGCGAAATTTGATACGGTAGCAAAAGTAGATGCCGCACTGGCCGAATTGCGCACTTATTGGGATAACCTGTTAAGTGTTTACTCGGTCGATTCAGGCGACGATAAGCTCGATCGCATGGTTAATATCTGGAACCAGTACCAGTGCATGATCACCTTCTGTTTCTCACGTTCGGCTTCATTCTTCGAATCGGGGATCGGACGTGGAATGGGCTTCCGCGACTCAAACCAGGATCTGATTGGTTTCGTTCACCAAATTCCGGAACGTGCCCGCGAACGAATTATCGACATCGCCTCCACACAATTCCCCGATGGTGGTTGCTATCACCAATACCAGCCGCTTACGAAACGTGGCAATAACGATATCGGCGGTGGCTTCAACGATGATCCGATGTGGTTGATTCTCGGTACAATCTGTTATATTAAAGAATCAGGCGATTTCAGTATCCTCGACGAAATGGTTCCTTTTGATAATGATGAATCGATTGCCCGCACATTGTTTGATCACTTAACTGTTTCGTTCGATCATGTAGTGAATCATCTTGGACCTCACGGTCTGCCATTGATTGGCCGTGCCGATTGGAACGACTGCCTGAATCTTAATTGCTTCTCGAACGACCCTAATGAATCATTCCAGACAACAGAGAATAAATCGGAAGGTTCCAAAGCCGAATCGCTGATGATTGCAGGTCTGTTTGTGATCTATGGCCGTGATTATGTAGCGCTTTGCACAAAACTTGGCAAGACAGACGAAGCTGCCCGCGCTCAGTCGCAGGTCGATGCAATGATCGATGCCGTTAAGAAACATGGTTGGGATGGCGATTGGTTTATCCGTGCTTACGACTACTATGGAAATAAGATTGGCAGCAACGAGAACGAAGAGGGTAAGATATTTATCGAATCGAACGGAATGTGTACGATGGCAGGAATCGGTCAGGAAGAAGGACTTTGCACCAAAGCGCTCGACTCGGTGAAGGAACGTCTCGATTCGAAATATGGGATTGTGTTGAATAATCCGGCATTTACGAAATACTATATCGAGTATGGTGAAATATCGTCGTATCCTGCGGGTTACAAAGAGAATGCCGGCGTGTTCTGTCACAATAATCCATGGATTATTATCGGCGAAACGGTAGAAGGAAATGGAAACCGTGCATGGGATTACTATCGGAAGATATGTCCTTCCTACCTTGAAGATATCAGTGAATTGCATAAGACAGAGCCATATGTGTACGCACAGATGGTCGCCGGGAAAGATGCCTTTAAGCCGGGTGAAGCTAAAAACTCATGGTTGACAGGTACTGCTTCGTGGAATTTCTATGCGATTTCGCAGTTCATCCTGGGTATTCAGCCCGATTACGATGGGTTGGTTATTGATCCGTGTATTCCGAACAATTGGAAGGGATTTAAGCTGACCCGCAAATTCAGGGGCGCCACTTATCAGATCGACGTTCAGAACCCTGATGGGTTGTCACGAGGGGTGAAGGAAGTATTCGTTGATGGTAAGCAACAAACTTCAAACCTAATTCCTTCCTTTGGGGATGGTAAGATCCATACGGTGAAAGTCGTTTTGGGTAAATGCTGAATACCTATTTGTCTGATACTATTTTATTGATTTATACTATAATGCCAGTTTAATGCGGGTTCATGTTTACGAGTCAGGGTTTCACGCTATGTGAGATCCTGACCAATCGTATTTTTATACAATTTTATTCTTCACATTCTTTAGGAATCTTAAAACCAGTTTGATCCTGATACCGGTTTTTTGAAACTTTGTCCCAAATTACATCGCATTCTGAAAGTGGAGGCCGTTCGGCTGCTTTGTATCCGATTCCTACTACGGAAAGAACCTCTAATCTTTCCGGAATATTAAAATGTTCGTGGATATATTCATTTGAAGTGATATCGTCATTGTAGTACCGGCGATTGATCTGTACCCAGCATGAACCCAATCCAAGAGCTTCTGCTTCAAGCTGGACAAAGATCGATGCGATAGAACAATCTTCAATCCAAACATCACTCTTCGTCTTATCCCCGGCTATGATGATAGCCAAAGGTGCATGTTTTAAAAGTAATGCCCCATGTGGTTTTGAAGTTGCAAGTACCGAAAGTAAGGCTGGATCATCGACGATAATGAATTCCCATGGACGACTTCCCATGGAGGATGGTGCAAGGAGTGCAGCAGTAAGCAGTTTTTTGATTTTTGCTTCTTCAACCCGTTTGTCCAGAAATTTTCGGGTGCTTCGTCGGTTGTAAAAGATTTCAAGCATAATAGATCAGGTTTGCGGCAAATTTAAAGATCTTAGCTGAGCTTTTACAAAAAAAAGCCACCCTTTTTAGGATGGCTTCATTAAATTTTTTAGCGTCGATAATTACTGAAGTAAATGCTTGTAGTTATCGTTTATTAAATCAGGTAGATAGCTCGCAATAAGATTCAAAGCAGTCTCATTGTCGATTTGAGTATCACTTATGATTTTTTGATTCTTTAGTTCATTTTCATTGATAACCTGATCAAGTATCTGACCTGGAACCTGCGCATCTCCGGATTTAATCATTCGTGCACCAAATCCATTTTTATCCAGGACATAAGCGACTTCGAAAAACTTACTCCGAACGCTGTATTCTTTTACGCCGTTTTTTTCAAGCATCGTAATCTTAAAACCATTTTCTGATTCTGAATATTTCAGATTCCATGCTGAAGAATTCACCGAATTTTCAGCTGCGGTAATTGTAAAACTATCGTTTAGCGCAACAGTTGCACTTACTGGATTAGCAGAAAGACAGATTACGATAAAAAACGCAAAAACTAAACTTGCTCTTCCTAAAACACGATTTATTGATTTCATTTTTTTAAACTATTATTTGTTTACTTTCAATTTGTAATTGTATTGCAAAGGAAGTGGTTTTTCAGGCGTTGGCAATGTGATTAAGAGAAAATCTTTTAGTGATAAATATTGTTGGATTTAAAGACTAAAGTACTTTTAAATAAAGGGATTGTAATATATGATTCCTGTGTCGGATTTGAAACAAATACTTATGATCTGTGCACAAAAATCAATCTAAACTTTCAAATTGAAAGTTGCATGTTATATAACATGTTTTTGAAAAAATAAGATGCAAATATCAGTATATGAGTAATTAATAATGAAGTTTACAATTAATTAACATGGAAAAATTCTTTGATATAGTGAAAGTCTCCTGGTAATTTCGTCATAAATAAGAATTGGAATCAAAATGTCATTAAACTGTAAGTGATTGTATCAAAAATAAAAATCCGGAATATGTATTAGATATTCCGGATTTGAATATATAGTAGATAATGAGTGAAATTGCTAACGTTTGATCGTTTTAACAAAAAGTTGGTCAAAAAACCACAGTGCAATAATTGCAAGTACGCCGATTGCTACAGCGGGTGATATACTATTTAGCTTTTCAAAAAGATGGCTTACAGGTGCCAGGAGCTGTAAAAGATCCAATCCGTAAACGGTTTTTGCGGGAGCCGCAACTTCGGCTCCTGATGGTAACGATGAATGGAGCATAAAAAGTAGGCCAGTCAGTAAAAATGCAATCAGCCCCATTGTCCACCAGCCTTTCTTTCCAATTATTGGCTGGTACTTAATCGGATTCAACGTCCATTCCGACATCACCCGTTGCATGACCTTTACCTGGAAATCGGGCGAAGGTTGTTCTGAAGGTAGCTCTTTGAACCATTCCTTCAATAGATCTTTTTGACTCATAATATTGAAATTATTTCATCTTTTAAAACATATCTTAATTCCTGCAGAAGCTTTTTACGACTTCTGTGAATTTTCACTTTTACGTTCGAAACAGTCAGTCCGGTAATAACACTGACTTCATCCATCGAAAAATCGTCGTAGTAATACATTTTCAATAATGCCCGTTCATCAGGCTCAAGCCGATCGAGTCCAATCTGGAGGTATTTTTGTCTTTCATTAATATTTAACTGTCCAATAGCACTTTCAGTGGCCTGTATTTCTGCATCCGAAATTTTAACGTCATCAATTTTCACTTCAATATTTTTTCGTGTTCTAAGTCTTGATATTGAAGTGTTGTAAACAATACGGAAAAACCAGGTCTTAAATGCGGAGCTGTTCTGAAATGAACTTAGTGAATTGTAGGCCTTTATAAATGCATCCTGGGCTGCCTCTTCTGCATCTTCCCGTTGATTGAGAATTTTCATTGAGAGCGAGAATGCAAGATGACTATACTTTTCAACCAATGGTGAAAAAGAACCTGAATCACCTTTCAGAATCTCCCGGATATAATATTCATCTGTTTTCTTTTCCATTTGCCAATTAGACGAAACTTGTTGGATGAAGGTTACAATACAACAGCAGATAAAATTACTATAAAGATGAGTAAAAAGAATAAATGTTGCATTAATATTTTTAAAAGATTTTGTAACCGCTCTGTTAATCCCTGCGTCAAATGGGCAAATGTTAAACCTTTAAAACGAATATTATGGAACCATTTTTAGTTGGAATATTAGTTCCCCTCGGAGCTTTTGCAATGGTTTTCGGGATTGTTTATATGTTTGTAACATCACGTAACCGCGAACGGATGGCTTTAATAGAAAGAGGTGCTGATCCGACACTCTTTGAAACAAAGAAAAAAGCCACAAGTGGAACAATGAAGGTCGGCTTGTTCTTTTTAGGTATTGGTTTTGGTATTGTTGTAGCTTACCTGCTTACTTCAGGTGGTGGTATGGACGAAGATGCCGCTTACCCCGCAATGATTTTTATTTTCGGAGGTCTCGCTTTGGTTTTGTCTTTTAAATGGCAACGCAAACAGGAGAAAGAAGATGAATTAAAGCGTTGATTTAGATTTAATTCAAAAAAAGCCCGGGAACGGGCTTTTTTTATTTCGTATTTTCAAGAATCACTTCCCTGATCGCCTTCTGGCATACGGGACAAAAATCAGGTGCTTCATTCGATTTCATACGGCAGTTTTCCATCGGACTATAGATCCCTTTTGTAAGGTAACCACCGCCTTCAAAGGCCCCAACTTTCGATGCATATTTCCCATTACGTGGCGTTGGAACGGGTGTTTTAGGATCGACCAACTCTTTCCATTTCGAAGCGAAATTGACCATTGTAGTCAGATTTGGCTCCCAGGGTTCAACCTTTAAATTGTAGTAGTCGTTGTAGGCAACCTCAGAAGTATAGTACTCGTCGCCAAGCCCGGCAAAACCATGCCCGAACTCATGGACAAAGACTTTCGGTGAGAGGTTGTGATCTGAAGTGCAAACATTTACAAAGTTGTAAAATCCGCCACCACCATATCGGGTAGCGTTAACCAGGATAATGAGATCGTCGTAAGGTACTACGGCAGCCATATCGTGGATAGTTTTCATGTCAGATGTTGTGAGGTATCTCGAAATATCAAAAGTATAGAATGTGCTGTTATACAGCGTGTTTTTGTATATGTGCTCTCCCGGAATATCAGTTCCCGACTCCACTGAAGGTGTTTTCAATGCATATACATTAAAATAATCCTTCATCTTTGAAAATGGGGCAACTGCAAAAAGGGAATCGTTCAGCCTTCGGGCATCTTCCACAAATTTTCCCATTTCATCCACCGTATAACCTTCTGCCAGTATTGCAATATCTATTTTATTAGTTGGCTCTCCTGAATATAAAATCTTTTCGACGGGAATGTCCTTCGGATTTTCGTTGATTATAAAATAGTTATCCGGGTCAATGGTTGTGGAATAGATTTCGGAGAATTGACCGTTGTAATTTCGTTTATCAATCTTTAGCCGGACATTTTTCTTTGGGAAAGGGAAACGGATGACCTGGTAAAATGCTTTGTTGATCAATTTAGCTTCAGCTGTTGATTGCCATTCCTGGAAAACGGGTGAGAAACCTTTTGCGAAAATAAGTTCACCGCTTTTATCGTCGTATACCTGAAAACGATAGGTGCCATATTTTAGATTATCGATCAAGGTATTGTGTGATCCGCTCCACATTTTTTCTTTCTTTATTTCACATTGTAGAACTGTCGCTGAACTTTGGTTGCCGGATAGGAGATAGTCGAAGCGTAAAACATCTCCGGTGAAATAATTATCAAATACGGGAGTTCCCCATACCGACATTGGGCCTAAAAGAATGATAATCCTAAGTAAAAGTTTCTTCATCATGTCCATCTTTCGTTACTTTTGCAACGAGTTTCAAAAGTAGCGATTTTAGATTTATAAATTTTTCCGGTCATGTCTGTATTTTACGATTATTTGAAGGAGTTTTTGCTGAGTAATGGATTAATCACCCGAATGGCGATCACCGGGGCTGCTCTTGGTACCTTCCTTTTATTGATTGTTGTTGCTACGATCGTTTTTTTGATTGTCCGCACGGTCGTTGTGAAAATACTTGGAAGGCTTGTCCTTCGCACAAGTGGAATATGGGATGATACCCTATTTGCTCATAAAGTATTCCATGTTCTGATACATTTTATTCCCGCCATAATAATTTACAGTTCTTCAGGTTTTAGCGGTGAAGACCTTCATTGGCTTCCTACTTTAATAAAAGGCCTTGGGCAAATTTATCTCTCGGTGGTAGTGGTAACAGCGGTAAGCCGTTTTCTAAATGCTGGTCAGGAGATTTACAACACTTACCCAAATGCCAAGGATCATCCAATCAAAGGCTATATCCAGTTAATGAAGATTTTAGTCTATTCATTCTGGGCAATTTTTGTGGTGGCTGTTCTTGTTGATAAAAACCCATCAAGTCTATTTGCAGGGTTGGGAGCTTTAGCCGCCGTCTTAATGTTGGTATTCCGGGATCCGATTCTTGGTTTTGTGGCAAGTATTCAGCTGGCCGGGAATAATATGGTGAAGCCTGGCGACTGGATTACCGTCCCCAAATTTGATGTTGACGGAACTGTTTACGACATATCGCTTACGACAGTTAAGATACAAAACTGGGATAAAACGATTACCACTATTCCAACCTATGCATTGGTTTCGGAGTCGGTCACAAACTGGATAGGGATGATCGAATCGGGTGGACGCCGGATACAACGGTCTGTAAATATTGACATTACCAGTATACACCTATGCGATCAACAGTCGATTAACCGGCTTAATAAATTACCCCGGTTCAATGAATTTATCAATCTGGAGATGTTCACTGAAGATGATTACAAAAGCGATCCTAAAGCTTCCACTTTGAAAATGACGAAGCTCGATTGGCCGACGAACCTTACCTTGTTTAAAAAATATTTGGAAGGATATTGTCGTTCACATCCGGGAATTCATCAGCATATGACTCAAATTATCCGATTTCTGCAGTCAACTGAAAAAGGTCTTCCAATTGAGGTGAACGTTTTTTGCAAGGCACAACAGACAGAGCTTTATGAAGCATTACAGGCCGAAATCTTTGATCATATTTTCGCCGTAATTCCCGAATTTGGATTAAGGGTTTTTCAAAATCCATCAGGTAGCAGCCTTTTCCCATCCGACAATTAAATCAATTCTTTCCATGTTACGAACACCTTAAATTCTGACAATGATTTTGATAAACTTAGGTTTTAGCATGCTTGTTTATCAAATTTTACTCGAAATGTTAGAAATGTGAAAATAAATAGCCATTTTTGTATCAAATTGAAAGTGTAGTGAAAAAGAACAATATTGAATTAGAAGAAGATTTCAAGGAACAAAGTGTTCATATTGATGATCTTGACCGGAAGATTCTTAAGCTGATAACCGCAAATGCCAGAATCCCGTTTTTGGAAGTAGCCAGAGAATGCGGAGTATCAGGTGCTGCCATACATCAGCGTGTTCAAAGATTGGTGTCAATGGGGGTAATTATTGGTTCAGAGTTTTTGGTGAGTCCCCAGAAACTTGGCTATAATACAACTGCTTACATGGGAATCTATCTTGAAAAAGCCAGCTACGACAAAAAAGTATTAAAACAATTGCGCGAGATTCTTGAAATAGTTGAATGTCATCATACGACTGGTGCATATGCTATTTTCATTAAGATTCAAACTAAAACGAATAAACATCTGATGAAGATTATTGATACAGATCTTCAGGCAATTGATGGAATTGCAAGGACTGAAACCTTTATTTCGCTGGAAGAGGACTTTAAACGGCAAATACCGATCAGGTAATTTTTTTCAGAGAATCAATTAAACAACAAAGCCTCCCTAATCAGGAGGCTTTGTTGTTTAATAGGTGAATCTTTAGAATGGTAAATCATCCTTGTCGCCTGAATCTCCCATTGGTGGAATATCGGATGCCGAAAAGGGTAGAGGATTATTATTACCAGTCCCACTGTTCGATTGTACCAGATCGACGCGAAATGCATTAACGTTACTGAACCATTTTTCGTTGTATTCGCGCGATTCGATGCTAAATGATACTTCAACTTCTGAACCCACTTTAACCTTGCTGAACGTGTCGTTTTTATCGTTGAATAAAGTGAAACAGATTTTTTTTGGATATTGTCCGTCTGGTTCTTCGATTACGAAATCTTGTTTCTTCCATTCGCCGCGTGCGCTGGTTCCTTTTAGTTCGGGAAGAACCTGCAAAACTTTTCCTGTCGTTTTAAAGCTCATATAGTTTTATATTTAAGTTACTTATAAAAAAGAATCCGGAATTGAATATCCCGGATTCCGTAAACGGGGTATATTCCCCAAAAGTAATTTAAAAAATCAATTTATTTTTTGATTTCAAGAAGTTCAACTTCAAAAACAAGTACCGCATTCGGTTTGATATCTGCTCCTGCACCACGTTCGCCGTAACCAAGTGCTGAAGGGATAACAAGTTTCCATTTTGAACCTACGGGCATCAGCTGAAGTGCTTCTGTCCATCCTGGAATAACTTGATTCGCAACAATTTTTAATGGTTGTTTGCCAACAGAAGTATCAAATTCTTTACCTTCAATTGTTTTTCCTGTATAATCGACAACTACAGTATCAGTTAATAACGGTTTCGGACCTGTTCCTTCTTTAATGATTTCATATTGAAGTCCGCTGGCAGTTGTTTTAACTTCTGCACGTTTGCCATTATCTGCAAGGAATTTAACACCTGCTTCAGCAGCTTTTCCGGATTCAGCTTGTTGTGCTTTCATAAAATAGCTTTGTGTTACAGTCGTAATTTTTAAAGCTGGGATCTGTGACGAATCACCTTTGAGTGCACTTGTAAATGCTGCAAGAATAATTTTTTGGTCAAGATCTTTTCCGCCCGGTGCGGTAGGAAGATTCTTCTTAATGTTGTTACCTATATCAATTCCAATTGCATAGGCTGCCGAATCTGCAAGAGTTTTCAGCTCAACTTTTGAACTTTTGAATGTGTTGCATGATCCCAGTATTAACGTACCAGCAACAAATGTAACAACCAGAGATTTAATTTGCATAACCGTTTTCTTATAAATTTTAAATGTATGTTCTAAAAGGTGCGAAGATAGAAATTAAATTGTGAAAAATGCATTCTATTATTTGTTTAAACGGTTTAAAAATAACAATTATTTGGGCAATGTTACTTTAGGGTCCCTCTTAGCATCTCCCTTTTGCCCGGTGGGCCGGGTATCCTTTCAACCGTAAATCCTGCTGTAATAAGCGAGCGACGTACTACACCTTTTGCACAATAAGTTACCAGTTTTGCATGGTGTGAACAGTGACTTGCAAGTTCAAGAAAAATACTTGTTTCCCAAAGTTCAGGCTGCTTTTCAGGCGAGAAGGCATCAAAGTAGACCAGGTCAAACAGGGGAAATGACGAATAATCAACATCTGTCAAATCTGACGATAATTTAAGTATCGAGAAATTGTCCGTTATTTTTACCTGTTCATTCCATGCTGCATTGTGAATCATTTGGAATAAAGACGGATTGCCGTCCTGAACAATTTCCGGATAATTCAGTGACATCCAGATAGACGATGGTAATGGATATTTCTCAATGGAAATGTACAGAATCGACAGGTTCGTTTTAACGCTTTCCAAGGCAGTAAGATACGCGTTTAGTCCTGTTCCAAATCCCACTTCAAATATATTGACAGATGCTTGCTCAAATTGATGAAGACCCGCTTCGATAAAAATATGCTTTGATTCCTGAACGGCGCCAAACGTAGAGTGATAATGTTCATCGATTTCCCTGACAAAAAGGGTGTCAGATCCATCGTCTGTTTTAACTAATTCAGGTATATTCATTTAAATTGATTTTTGATGTGCATTTATGGTGCTTTTGTTGGTTCAGATATTTCTGTTTGAACGATGATAGGAAGCGGAGACAACAGTATACCTTGGGAAAGAGGTGTGCTTATTTTCCCGGGATGGCGTCGGATTAAAAATATGAACCAACTGAAAAGGACAATTCCCTTCAAAACTGATGTAATTGAAATGCTCCACCACACACCTGACATCCCGAGTAGGAATGGTTGTGATAAAAACAGGGCGAGCGGAATTCGGGCAGCGGTGAGTGATATGCCAACAATCGAAGGAGGATACGTTCTTCCTATTCCATTAAATGCACCGCCTGTCGTAATTTCAATACACATGAAAAATTGCGAAATTCCTAATATCTTAAGATACAGTATTCCTAAAGCAATGGCATCGGGCTCTGTAAGGAATACTGAGAAAA
>Ga0209724_1000536_pt1 | contig 36352 bp, 28 predicted proteins | sample grotaG_FD_184143 | JGI IMG/M metagenome (GOLD analysis project Ga0209724, IMG submission 184143) | Glacier valley bacterial and archeal communities from Borup Fiord, Nunavut, Canada, to study Microbial Dark Matter (Phase II) -... | ecosystem: Environmental > Aquatic > Freshwater > Ice > Glacier ... | reverse complement strand
GGCACAAAGGCTTCCACCTCGCGCTCACGGTCAACAATCAACCGCACCGCCACACTCTGCACCCGTCCGGCACTCAGGCCGCGTTTAACCTTTTTCCATAATATAGGGCTGATTTTATAACCGACCAGACGGTCTAAAATACGGCGGGCTTGCTGGGCATTAACCAGATTCATGTCAATATTGCGGGGGTGTTTTAGAGCCTCCTTGACGGCCTCTTTGGTAATTTCGTGGAATACCACCCTACCCACCTTTTTGGTGGTGTTTTCCAGCCCCGTAGCCCCTACCAGATGCCATGCGATGGCCTCACCCTCGCGGTCAGGGTCGGTTGCCAGCAAAATTTCGTCTGCGGCCTTGACCTCTTTCTTGAGGTCTTTAACTAGAGAACTTTTATCGCGGGGAATCAGATATTGGGGGATAAAATCATGCTCAGTATCTACCCCAAGCTTACTTTTGGGCAAATCACGCACATGCCCGAAACTGGCCTTAACAACATAGCCCTTGCCCAGATATTTGCCGATAGTTTTGGCTTTGGTGGGGCTTTCTACAATTACCAGCTTTGTTTTTACCGCCATGAATCTCTAACCTCTTGTTTCCAAACCTGTGTATTTCTATCCCAGCCTTCACCGCAAATAGGCAAAAACCAAATAAAGTCAATCTAGTAGGGATAGGCGGGTGGGATGAATTTAGATTTCCCTTAATGTTGTGAGACTATAGCGCAATGATAAGAGTTGTGTCAAGCCTTCCAAACCATTGACAGAAATTTCACAAAGTGCTATCATATCTGTTGTAGACGTTTAGAATTTTCTGAACGATGTGAACAACTAACCGAGGTTTGCAGAATCAGTCTGCACTAGATTTCAGGAGCTAGGGAAAAGTATGCTAGATAGCCGACTCTATCAAAGCAAACCCCAGAGTGAGGTTGGCGAAAGCCCCTCAACCGCTAACCAGCTCGACGAACTGGCAAAAGAATTCATTAATAATTTAGGGCGAGTAGCCGATTTCTTTGGCTTCAATCGCCTGATGGGGCAGCTCTATGCTGTGCTATTTCTGAGCCCTGAACCCCTAACCCTGGATGATATGGTGAAACGCCTGGATAGCAGCAAGGGCAACGTTAGCATTAACATCCGCAACCTGGAACGGTGGGGCCTTGTGCGTCAGATTTACAAATGGGCCGACCGCAAGAATTATTATGAGGCCGAAACCGACATCTGGAAAGCGGTTAGCGGTATTCTGCAAGAGCGCGAACGCAAAGAGAACCAGATTATTCTCCGTTCCTTGTCCCAGAGCATGAAAAAATTAGAGGAAGTGGGGGCGGCTGCCACTGGCGAGGAAGCGGATGTGGCGAATTTCTACCTGAAACAGATGGAAGTTTTGCGCCAACTCTTGCAATTTGGCGACCAACTCCTGGAAATGATGGTCGGGGGTGGAGCGGTAGATTTTGCCCTTGCCCAACGGATGGCGCAACCTGCCGAAGACGTTGATAAACCCAAGCCTAATGATACCACTTTTGAGGTGATAGAAGACGAAGAAGACCTAAGATTTTGCCCTTGCCCAACGGATGGCGCAACCTGCCGAAGACGTTGATAAACCCAAGCCTAATGATACCACTTTTGAGGTGATAGAAGACGAAGAAGGCCTAATAAATTGAGAAGTATGAAATTTAAAGAGTTTTAATTTACCATAAACTAAATAATTAGAAGGAAATTGGCTTATGAATACCCTGGAAATGCCTAAATTACAAACCAGCCTTGACGACGAAGTAGAAGAAGTTAGTAAAATGCTGGTCGAAGCAGCCTCGCTCAACTATCCAATGTTATCTGGAATTCTGCAAGCTATAATCCAGGCTGGCGGCAAACGCTTACGCCCACGAATGGCTCTACTTGCGGCTGGGGTCGCGGGTCACCCCGAAGCGATTGACCATTTGAAATTAAAACAGGTGGCGGCGGCGGTTGAAATGCTCCACACCGCTACTCTGGTTCACGATGATACGATTGATGAGGCTTTGTTACGGCGGGGCTCGGCGACCCTTAATTCGATGCTAAGCGGCGGTACGGTAATTCTGGTGGGCGACTATCTATTTGCCCAATCCGCTATCCTGATTACCCGCCCCGGCAATCCTCACGTGGTACAAATTTTTGCCGAGTGTCTGGCGACTATCTGTGACGGCGAATTAACCCAGATTTTCAGCACGCGCCACTGGAAACAGTCCCGCGAAGAATATAACAAACGAATTTATAGCAAAACTGCCGCCTTGTTTGCGACTGCCTGTGAGCTAGGGGCGATTATGGGTGGGGCGGACGAAGAATTGGTGGGCCGATTGCGTCGCTTTGGACATCTGCTGGGGATGGGCTTCCAAATAGTAGATGATATTATTGACTTCCAACCTAGCGAGATTACGGGCAAGGCCACCGGGGGCGATTTACGTCAGGGTATTGTCACTCTGCCTACGATGTTATTCTTTGAGATGGCCGAACCCCAGGATGCCGATTTTGTGAAAAAAGTGGTGGGAAACAAGGCCGCCAGCGATGCCGATATTCAAAAAGCGGTTGAACTTATTCGCAATAGTAAAGCTTTTGAGGCTGCTTACACCGAGGCCCATGATTTTATACAACGGGCTAAGGATTGTCTGGCGGATGAGGCCGAAAGCGAGTCGCTGCATAGCTTGCTTAAGATTGCCGATTACGCCCTAGGGCGAGAAAAATAGACTACCTGAATAGTTTCGTAAAAGGGTCGGTAGTTGCCGCGCCCCTTTTTGTTATAAAATAGGACTATACAAATGCCCGAAATCTGGTACACTCTATGTTAACATGTTATCTCTAAATTGGGCTTGTTAATGAGTGGAAGTGTTAGCGTAGATAATGTTGTTTGAAAGAATATTAGCCGGACAAAGCCGCCAACAACAAACTATACCCGGCTTTAATATCCTTGATAATATACCGGACGAGGCTTTTGATACTATTACCGAGTTAGCCGCCCGCACTTTTAACGTTCCTATCGCCCTGATTGTCCTGACTGACCCCACCCACCTCTGGATTAAATCGGCCTATGGCCTGAAAATTTCAGAAAAGACCCTTGACCCTGAAACCTGGGATACTATAATTCGTACTAGCCAGCTTTATTTTATCCCGGATAGTTCTCTTGACCCCAACCTGGCTGCTAACCCGTTGGTGACGGAGGTAGGCTTGCGTTTTTATGCCGCCGCCCCCTTGCTAACTCAGGATGGTTATAACCTCGGCACAATCTGTCTGATTGACAAAAAATCCCGCTTTTTGGCTGATAAAGATTTACGACTGTTAAATAATTTGACCCGCATGACGGTTGACCAACTGGAATTATATAACTTCCGCCAGCTTATTAACCTTCACCCCAATCTAACCCCGGTTTCCCCAAATGGTCAACAACCTAACTCGGATTTAAGTCGGCAGGTTTTTTTGTTTGACCAGATTCGCTCCGCTATTGCCTTAGAGGTTGACCTGAAAGAGCTTTGCCGGATTGTGGTTCAGTCGGTAGCCAAAACTTTTGGTTATAGTCAGGTTAGTTTGTATTTAATAGAAAACGATTGGCTGGCGATGCAGTATCAGGTCGGTTATGATATGGAAATTTCATATATTCCGCTTGGTCGGGGTGTGATGGGACGTACCGCTCGTAGCAGGCAGGCTGCCTTGGTTGCGGATGTTAAAGCTGACCCCGATTTTATTGAAGGTCTCCCAGGAGTTTGCTCAGAAATCTGTGTGCCGATTCTCGACCAGGGTTACGTTATTGGGGTACTAAATATTGAGACCACCCAAAATGTTGTTCTTACCGAAGCCGATTTTCAGTTAATTTTGGCCTTGAGTGAGCATATTAATCCGGCAATTGGGCGGGCCCGTTTGTTTAAGGAAGCTCTGGCCCGTGAACAATTCTTGAGTAGCATTTATAACGGGGTTGAAGAAGTAATTTTTGTGGTGGATGTAATGGAAGACGGAACTATCCGCTATGCTGGCCTGAACCCGGCGGCGGAAAAAGTTGGCGGTACTACCTCTACCGAATGGCAGGGTAAGACCCTCGATGAAGTTTGGCCTGCCATTACCGCCAGAGAGATTATGCAACGTTATTCTAAATGTGTTGAAACTAAAGAGACCCTTAATTTTGAAGAATTTCTCCCGGTAAAAGATGGCTTTCGCTGGCGATTAACCAAATTTACTCCTTTGTTAAATGCCGAAGAGCGGGTTTACCGGGTAATAGGCACAGGTACAGACATAACCCGCCTCAAGCAAATCGAGGAACAATTATCGGCGGAAAAAGAGCGGTTGGGCGTTACCTTGAGTTCGATTGGAGATGGAGTTGTTACCACCAATAATTTTGGCAAAATAACCTTAATAAATGAGGTAGCCGAAGATTTAATCGGGACTTCCCAAAGTCTGGCATTGGGTCGCCCATTAAGCGAACTATTTCAAATAGTTGACCAAAAAAGCAATGACCTTTTGGAAAGCCCGCTCACGCAAGTGTTGGAACAGAATGATGTTATTCTTTTCCCCGACAATACTCTTTTACTCAGCCAAAAACATCGCGAGTTATTTATAAGCGGGAGTGCTGCCCCTATCCACGATAAGGATGGACAGATTATTGGGGTAGTTTTGGTTTTCCGTGATATTACCGAAAAACAAAGATTGGCGGAGGAGCAGCTAAAAGCCAGCAAACTTGAGTCATTAGGTATCCTGGCGGGGGGGATTGCTCACGACTTTAATAATATTCTGACGGCAATTCTGGGCAACCTTTCGCTGGCCTCGGACTCGACTCAACCGGGCGAAGAATTGCATATGATTCTGGAGGAGGCCGAGAAAGCCAGCATTCGGGCCAAAAGCCTGACCCAGCAGCTTCTTACTTTTGCCAAAGGTGGTTCCCCGATTAAAACTACGGCCCTATTACCGGAAATTATTCGAGAATCGGCTCAATTTGCGGCGCGGGGCTCTGGGGTTGAATGCGAAATCTATCTGCCAGAAAACTTGTGGCCGGTGGAGGTTGACCAGGGGCAACTGAGTCAGGTCGTCCACAACCTGATAATTAACGCTATTCAGGCTATGAAAAATAGCGGGATGATTAAGGTTTCTGCCAAGAACTTTTATATTAACGAAGGCTCGAATATTCCTCTGAAACCCGGCAAATTTGTCCAGCTAATTTTCCAAGATAATGGATCCGGGATTAGCTCCGAAAATTTATCGCGCATCTTTGACCCATACTACACCACTAAACCCCAGGGAAGTGGCTTAGGGCTGGCTATTTCTTACTCAATTATTAAAAAACATGATGGGCATATTGCGGTTAAGTCACAGTTGGGTAAGGGTACAGTTTTTTACCTTTATTTACCCGCCTCGCAGAAAGTGGCGGCAGTCCTTGAAGACAAATCGCAACCTATCCCGCAAGGACACGGGCGCATCCTGATTATGGATGACGCGCCAAGCATTCGTCAGATTACTACCAAAATCTTAACCAAAGTGGGTTATGAGGTCGAAGCCGTACCCGATGGCAACGAAGCAATCCGCCGCTACGCCGCCGCCCTGAAGGAAAATAAACCTTTTGATGCGGTAATTATGGATTTAACTATACCGGGCGGTATGGGCGGTCAGGAGGCGGTAAAACATCTGCTGGAGCTTAATCCGCAAGCGAAGGTCCTGGTTTCAAGCGGCTACAATAATGACCCGGTTTTAGCTGACTTTAAAGAACATGGTTTTGCCGGGGTGGTTGTCAAACCCTATACCCAACAGACTCTCTCCAGGGTCTTGCATGAACTTCTTAAAACAGAATGATAAATAACCTTGAATCCCTGAAACTGCTGGACAGTTACGTCCGGCTACCAACTATTTCCAGCCAAATTACCCCTGAAATTGTGGCGCAAGTTCAAACCTTCTGGCGTAATCTGGGGCTGGAATTTGAGCAACTCTGGCCCCAAACCCCCGGCCCTGGTAATATCCAGAATCCGGCTTTGTTCTGCGAAATCCCGGCGGACAAGCCAGATACCCCTACTCTGTTACTCTACGGTCATTGGGACGTGCAACCCAGTGGGGATGTCAGTCAATGGGTTTGGCACGAGCAGCTTTGCCCACCCTTTCAGCCTACCTATTTTCTCGATAATAATTATATCGGCAGTAACCCTCAAGAGTTTTTAGGTACGCTTGACCCGAACGTTTTAGGCCGTTTGTTAATGGTGGGGCGGGGCGCGGCTGATAATAAAGGTCAGCATCTGGCTAATATTCTGGGAGTATTGCGGGCCAAAAATGCCGGGACTCTACAGTGGAATATCAAAATCTTGCTGGATGGCGAGGAGGAGGTTGGCAGTCCTAACCTGCGGGCTATCGTTCATAACCACCGTTCCAGATTTCCCGCCGATTTTATGGTGGGTAGCGATGGCCCTAAAAGTGATAATTTCCCGACCTTGTTATTGGGGGTGCGCGGTTTATTGGCCCTAACCGTGCGTTGCCAGAACGGTTCGGGTCGGATGCTACATAGCGGCAACTACGGTAACATCACCCCCAACCCAACCTTGCCTCTGGCCCAGTTGCTAGACGACATGGCGGCGGCAGTTGACGAAATGGGTCAGGTCAGCACAACCTTTCGCGCTGAAGTAGATAACTTTTTCGGCAAAATCTCGCCAGACCGCCCCCGTTTTGAGCCTTTTTTGTATCCTACTTTTAACATCAACTCGTTAATGACCGAAGGGGCTACCTCTGGGCAACGCCGCACCATCATTCCGAGTTGGGTCGAAGCCAGCATAGATGTCCGCTTGATACCTGGCCTCAATCCGCAGGAGGTTTATCAGCGTCTCGCCGCAATCGTGGAAAAGGCTAACCGTAGTCAGGTAGGGCTAAGTTTTGTGATTATGCAAGGCTCCTCCACCGCCGCTTCCTATACTTCGCCCCAGCGCGAGGGTTATGCCTGGCTAAAAGCGGTTGTGGACAATTTTTGGGGCGAAGGGGTGCGCCTGATTCCTATTCTGGGGGGTACGCTGCCCAACGATATTTTCACCGAGGATTTAGGTCTGGCCTCCTATTGGCTACCTGCCGCCAACAGTCATAACCGCCAGCACGATACTAACGAACATTTTATTCTAGAACATTTCTTCCGCCAGCAAGAGTTTTACGAGGCTCTGGCCTCCACCCCTTACCAGAAGTTAATCTAAAATCGTACCAGAAATTAATTGAGATATATATAAGATTCCAATTGTATTTTGATAAGGGTCTGTTATCATGAAAACAACAGCAATATCTTTGTAAACAGGTTGGCGGCAACTTTATCAGGTATATAGGTCTACCAATACAGGCCAGAAAGAAAAAAGGGATGCTTACTGAAACTCTGTTAAATACTAAGTTCAAAAGCGATAAAGAAAACTTTTACCTGCGCCATCACAAAATCCAGAGTTTGGCTACCGCAACCGAAAAGCGCGACCAGTACAAAGCCCGCATCCTGGGCTCGGCAACACTATGGGATCGCCTGATGTCGCTCAAGGATATTAACGACGAATCGGATGCCGACCTAGAAGGTATGACCCAATTGGGCCACGCCTTGCAGACTGCCAACGCTATTGCGAATGCCGAGGAGGACGAAAACTGGATTATCGTGGGCCTTATTCACGACCTCGGCAAAATTATGCAAGCCGCAGGCGAAAAACCCGAATTTACAGTTGGCGATGTTTACCCGGTAGGTTGCCAGTTTGGTCAAAAGATTGTCTATTACGACTATCTCCGCCAGAATCCCGACTGGAATCACCCGGTCTACAGCACCAAATACGGGATTTACGAGCCTGAGTGCGGCCTGATGAACGTAAACATGAGTTTTGGTCATGACGAGTATATCTACCAAATATTTAAAGATAGCCTGCCTTACGAACTGCTCTGGATGATGCGCCACCACAGCTTCCAGTCGGTTGCGGATGACTATACCCACCTCATGACCAAAGAGGATAAGGAACTGCGCGAGACCCATATGCGTAAGTTTATGGCTTACGACCTCTACACCAAAGACAAATTTAGCGTGGGCGGTCACAAGCTGAAATATTATCAGGAAATTATCGAGCGGCGTTTCCCTGCCCCTATCGAGTGGTAGCCTAAACGCAAAACTATTAGATCGGCGGTAATTCAGCACTAATCTGTTTGGCGGTTTGGATAAGTAGCGGTAGAAATTCCTCTTTTAGCTGTTCCAGACTGGTGCGGCTGACCTGGGTAGAAAGGTTCAGGGCGGCAATCGCTGAACCTCGGCGGTCACAAATCGGGGCGGAAATAGAGCGGAGCCCCTCCTCTAACTCCTGGTCAATCAGACACCAACCTTGCGCTTTAACTTCTGCCAGCATTTCCCGCAAACGGTGAGGGTCGGTTACGGTGTATGGGGTGCGGGCTATCAGTTCGGCTTTTTTGAAGAAATTGTTCAGCGCATCGGGCGATAAATCCGCCAGCAACACCCGCCCCAAAGAGGTGGTAAAGGCGGGCAGGCGTGACCCTAACGCCAGCGAGATATTCATAATCCGTTTGGTAGGAACGCGGGCCACATACACAATATCAACCCCGTCCAGTACCGCCGCCGAGCAGGACTCGTGTACCCTCTCGGTTAAGGTTTCCATATGGGGCTGGGCAATCTCTGGGAACGAAAGCGTGGATAAGTAAGCGTAGCCCAGACAAAGCACGGTAGGCCGCAAGGTAAATTTCCGCTCGTTTTGAGCCACATATCCCAATTCTTCAAGAGTAATCAAAAAGCGGCGGGCGGCGGCTCTGGTCATGCCCGTTTCTTTTGCCACTTCGCTCAGTGTCAATGAGGGCTTTTCTCTGGAAAAAGCTTTGATTACCGCCAAACCCCGTTCCAAAGAATTGACAAAATCCGGGTTTTTGTCCTTTTCCAATTTAGTATCATTATCCCCTAGAATTAAACTCATATGATAAATTCCTAACTGGGTGGTTATTAGTTTTTAGTTGTTGGTTGTCGAAACGCTGTCAGCCCTCAGCTATCAGCCGTCATCAAGAAATTAACAAGGATGAACAGGATATTCAGGATAATTGTAGGAGGATGCTCCGTCATCCGACAGCCATCGCAGAACAAAGCCTGCTCCTACAAATTCTTCGTTCTCTATTCTGACTCCTTCTCGACAACTGACGACCGTTCGTGCAGCCAGCGACTAACCGGGAAAAATTCCAGATTGAATTGCCGTTTGAGCAGACCCCACAGTCCTTCCGGGGCGAATAACATCGTAATAACGGCAATAGCACCCAATATAATCAAGGCCCATTCGCTCAGGTCGGCTAACCCCTCTCGCAGGAAATAGAAAATTATCGTCCCCACAATTGGCCCTTCGATTGTGCCGAGACCACCGATAACTACGATAAAAATCATAAATGCCGTCCATTGCGAACTAAAAGCCGCGTCCGGCGTAATCCGCAACTGGTTCAGGTAAATAAGCGCACCCACCACACCCGTCGCCCCAGCGCATAAAACATAGACCAACAACTTCATCCGATTGGTATTAATCCCCAGGCTTCCGGCGGCAACCTCGGCATCGCGGATGGCGGTCAGGCCCAGGCCCAGCCGCGAGCGCATTAGCCAGAACACCAGCCCGGTAGCCCCAATTCCAATTACTACCGCCAGCAAATAGGTAACGAGCCCGCGTGTGTCCGGGTCAAAATCGGCCACATTCAGAGTGCGCCCGTAGCCACCCCGCAACCAATCCACGTTATTTGTGACCAACAATCGAAAGACCTCGGCAATTACCCAGGTTCCAACCGCGAAATAGCCCCCTCGCAACCGAAATAACAGCCAGGAGGTGGGTAAGGCCAGCACCGCCGCCACTATCCCCGCCAGCACAAAACCAAAAATCAAGGGTAATTGCAAATCGTCCGCTACCACAAATAGACTATAACCACCCAGCCCAATCCAGGCTTGTTGCCCGATTGAGAGCATCCCAGCGTACCCCGCTAGCAAATTCCACATTTGAGCCAGGGCCAACAGACTCAAAAAATCTACCGCGCTCCGCATCAACCCCGCCCCGGCCCATAGCGGCCCGCTAAGTAATACTACACTTATTATCCCACTAATTATAGCAAACCAGCGTTCGGGAATCCGGCGAAGTTTAGGAATATTTGCCACGATTGGCCTTGTTTTCGATTTAAGCATCACAACTCCTAAGCGTCGCGGGTACGGGCGAATAACCCGGTGGGGCGCACCACCAAGACCAATAAAGTGAGCAAATGCCCGGTTAGCTGGAACCAGCCAGGGTTAATCTGCGCTCCAATACTTTGGGCCAGCCCTAGCAACATCCCGCCCACGAAACTACCCCACAGGCTGCCCAGCCCACCGATAATTACCGCCTCAAAAGCGAAAATCAGGCGAGCCGGGCCATCCGAGGGGGCAAAGGTGGTGCGAATACCAAGCAACACCCCGGCTATCGAAACCAACGCCAGCGATAAGCCCATCGCAATTGCATACATCTTGCGGCTGTCAATGCCCATAATTTCGGCGGTGGCGGCATCGTCCGAGGTAGCCCGCAAAGCCCGCCCCAGACTGGTACGCCCTAGCAAGGCTTGCATACCAAACATTACCGCTACCGCTACCGAAAGGGTAATCAGGGGCAAAATCCCCACCGCGATATTGCCGCCAAGTTGCAGACTGGCGGTTTCGACGCTGCCCGCATCCAGCCGTTTGTTATCGGCCTTAAAACCCAACAGCAAAACATTTTGCAGAATAACCGAAAGACCAAAAGTGACCAGTAGGAGCGGGAGCGGCCCTTTGCCCAACGTGCGGTTGAGCATCCCAAACTGGAGCAGCATCCCGATGCCGAAAAAGGCCGGAATAACGATTATCAGGCTCAGGAAAGGCGACAAACCAAACGACTGCGTTAAAACTAGGGGCTAGGTAGGCGGCGCAAATTATCAGGTCGCCGTGTGCCAGATTGACCAGCCGCATTACCCCGAAGATTAGCGATAAACCCATCGCAAACAGGGCGTAGAGGCTACCCAGCAAAATTCCTTGCAATACAACCGAAATTACTGTATCCATCCTGCCTACACTCCAAAATAAGCCTGAGAAATTTGCTCTGGCCTCAAGCTGGCGGGCTGACCCTGTAAACTTACCCGTCCCTCCAATAGACAATATACCCGGTCAACCACTTGCAAGCTGCGATTAACATCTTGCTCAACGATTATCAAGGTTGTGCCGGAACGGGCAATATCTTTTACCACGTTATAGAGGTCTTTCACAATAATCGGGGCTAAACCTAGCGAAATTTCGTCCATCAGCAGTAGGTCCGGATTGTTCATTAAAGCCCGCCCGATTGCCAACATTTGTTGCTGCCCACCCGAAAGATTACTACCTGAAACGTTGGCCCGTTCTTTGAGTACCGGGAAAAGCTGGTAGACTTTTTCGATATTCCAGTCCCCTTTGCGGTTACTATAGGCTCCAATTTTAAGATTTTCGCTGACCGACAGACTGGGGAAGATTTTGCGACCTTCCGGCACAAGCGAAATCCCCAACCTGGTTAGTTGGTGGGCCGCAACCCCTCTTATGGGTTTGCCCTGGTAGCTAATCTGGCCCTGCTTGACGGGCACTTCGCCTGAGATAGACCGTAACAGGGTGGTTTTGCCCGCCCCATTCGCACCGATTATGGCGATAGTTTCACCCTGCCCCACACTAATACTAACTTCAAACACGGCTTGAAGTTCGCCATAAAAAACGTTGACTGCCTCTACAGTTAATAGTGTTTGGTTGTTGGTTGTTGATTGTTGGTTCATCGCTAATCCTTTTCATTCAGGGCAGGCACGGGGACCTGCCCCTACATCTATCCCCTAACCCCCTTACTCTACTCCCAGGTAGATTTCCTGTAACTCGCGACTGGCTAAGACTTCGGCGGGTACACCTTCGGTTAGCTTTTTGCCGAAATTTATCACCACAATTCGGTCAACCGCCGAAGCTAAAGCCTGAATAATATGTTCAATCCAAATGATGGTCACGCCTGTTTTTCTAATATTGCCGATAACTTCTAATAGTTCCTGGACTTCGTGTTGGGTGAGACCGCCCGCAATTTCGTCCAGCAGTAACAAGCGGGGCGCGGTTGCCAGAGCGCGGGCCAGTTCCAACCGTTTGCGCTCCAGAAGGCGTAAACTGCTGGCGGGGAGGTTTGCTTTATCCAGCAAATCGGTAGTGCTCAGAACTTCCAGGCACAAATCTCGCGACTCATGAATAGATTTGTTGCGCCCGTAGGTTGCCCCCACCAGCACATTTTCGTAGACGCTCATGCCTGAAAAAGAGCGGGGTATCTGGTAGGTGCGCCCAATACCGCCCTGGCAGCGTTGATAGGCCGGGATATGGGTTACGTCTTTGCCTTCATAGCTAATACGCCCCGCCGATACTGGGAAATCCCCCGTAATCAGGCTGAACATGGTGGTTTTACCCGCCCCGTTTGGCCCCAGGATACCCAACGCCTCCCCTGGTGCAACCTTAAAAGAAAGCCCGTCTATAACCTGTAGTTTTCCAAAGGCTTTGGAAACTTCGTGTAATTCTAATAATGGAACCAAACCTAAACTCCTTAAACGGTTGTCGGTTGTCAGTGGTCGGAAAATGCCGAAACCCGTAGGAGCAGGCTCTGTCCTGCGATGGCTGTCGGATGACGGAGTATCCTCCTACAATTATCCTGAATATCCTGTTCATTCTTGTTACTTCCTACCGACGACTGACAACCGATTACCGCACCCAGCCCATCAGTTGGGCTTTACCACCTGCCGCAATGTTGGTAGCGGTAGCATTATTAACGATGGTCAAATCCCAGGGGAAATCTGTCCCTTTGTTCCATTGCCCACCGACTAGCGGGGTTTTGGCAACGTTAGGGGTTGGCCCTTTGTCCCAGGAAACAGGCCCAACAATAGTGTTCAGGTTGGTGGCCTTGAGGGCATCACGGATGAGTTTTTTGTCGTCAACGTTGCTGGTGCTGGATAGCACATCCGCCGCTACCTCAAACAGGGAATGGACATAGCCAAGCGGTTGCGTCCATTGCTTGCTGGTATCCTTTTTGTAAGCAGCAGCCAAGTCGGCGGAACTTGCTCCGGTGAGGGATGACTTGAAGGGATGGCTGGGACTCCACCAGACTTCGGTTGAAATGCCGTCACCCAGGCCACTACTCAAGCTAGTAACAGCCGAAGGGAACAGAGCCGCTTTAGCCACCGTCACCATCTTGGGTTTGAAGCCTTGTTGGGCCGCTTGAGTCATAAAGGTCTGGAGGTCGGGCGGGATAACCACCCCTGTCACAATCTCAACCCCAGCACTCTTGAAAGCACTAATCTGGGCTGAGAAATTATCGGTCAGATTCTGGTAGTGGCCTGGGTCAACCACTTTGTAGCCTGCGGCGGCTAAGGCAGGCGGGAAGCCAAGTTTCGCATCACTCCAGGCCAGACCGTCACTATCGTTAGGCCACAACGCCCCCACCACTTTATTAGTTGAGACACTTGCCCAGACATTGGTAAAGACCGCGATAATATCTTCTAGCCCCCAAAAGTAATGGTAAGTCCAGCTATAGCCCTTGTCGCTGACTTTGGGGTTGCGGAACATCCAGGGCTGCCAGGGTGCCATTGTGGAAATACAGGGTACGCCGTTAGCCTCACAGGTATCGCTGACCGGGTTGGTGGTTTCGGGGGTGGAGGCCACCAGCACCAAATCTACCTTGTCCTTGAGAATCAGGTCGGCGGTAACAGTTCCGGCCCGGTTGGTATCAGATTGGGTATCTTTGACAAGAATCTGGACTTTGCGCCCATTTAGTTTCTTCTCCATTGCGTCCTGCACGCCTTTGGTAATAAAGGCATCGGCCTCACCAAATCCAGCTAACGGCCCGGTTTGAGGGCTGACATAGCCGATTTTTATAGCTCGACTACTACCCGAACTACTATCGTCACCACAGGCGGCAAGCGTTCCGGCCAGGGTCAGGGCAGCCGTCGCCCCGGCGGATGTTTTGATAAATGACCGGCGTGAAATAAAGCGCATCTCTGCGCTCCTCCTTGTACCTCGTTATACAACTATAGTTAAAAGTTCTGTAGGAGCAGGCTCTGTCCTGCGATAACTATCGGCTGACAGAGCAGCCTCCTACAAATTAATCCTGTCTATCCTTCTTAATTTCTTCCGACAACCGACAACTACTGCGGTTTCAGGATAAAATCGTATTCTACCGTGTAGAATGGGGCTTTAAGCTGGTAGCGAGCAGCTTCTTCAACCGAGTCGTTCTGAACAAAATCCACAATCAGCGAATCTTTCACCCCAAAAACTGCATCCGAGCCTAAATATTCGTCTCCTCTGACAAAAAGATGGGTCGTAACCGGGGCATAGTCCTCCGCCGAAACCAGCAAATGGATATGAGCAGGCCGGAAAGGATGTCGCGCCGTTCCTCGTAACATCTCCCCCACCGGGCCATCAGTGGGAATACCATACGAAACGGGTTTTATCCCCACAAAATAATAAATACCCTGATTATCGCTATGAAATTTGCCGCGCAGATTCATATCAGGTTGGTCAGGGTCTTGTTGCTCATACAGGCCGTTCTCGTTGGTTTCCCAAACATCCAGCAAGGCGTTGGCAATCGGCTCCCCTTTGGTATTAAGCACTCTACCTCTGACTACCGCTGGTTCGCCCTTCCCATCCTGACTGATATTCGCGCCAAGTGGTAGTTCCTGCGCGCCGCCTCGGTAGAAGGGGCCAAAAACAGTATTTTCGGTGTTACCCTCGTTGCTGGGGTGGTTGATAGCGTCCACCAGCATCGAAACTCCTAAAGTGTCTGACAGCAAAATAAATTCCTGCCGTTTATCGTCACACATCTGGCCCACCCTGGTCAGGAATTGGATGGCATAAAACCATTCGGCCTCCGTCAATTCAACCTCCCGCACAAAACCATGCAGATGGCTAATAAGGGCCGTCATAATTGTTTTCAGGCGCGGGTCGGGGGTTTGTTCCAGGCTGTTAAGGACATTCTGGGTAATTTTTTCCTCAACCGCTTCCTTGCTAATTACTTCGCTCATTTCTCTCTCCTTATAATCTTTCCACCACCAACGCCACGCCTTGCCCGACCCCGATGCACATGGTAGCCAAACCGTAACGACCTTTGCGGCGACCAAGCTCGTAAATCAGGGTGGTAGCTAAGCGCGCCCCACTGCAACCGAGTGGGTGGCCTAATGCAATCGCCCCACCGTTAACATTCACTTTTTCGGGGTCTAGCCCCAATTCGCGGACACAGGCTAAACTCTGGCTGGCAAAGGCTTCGTTGATTTCGATTAAATCCAGGTCATCGGCGGTCAGTCCGGCGCGGGCCAGAGCTTTACGGCTGGCGGGTATCGGGCCAAGCCCCATTACTGAGGGGTCAACCCCTGCCACCGCCGTTGCCACCACTCGCGCCAGAGGTTTTAGCCCTAATTCTTCGGCTTTAGTCGCCGACATAATTACCAGAGCCGCTGCCCCATCGTTAATGCCACTACTATTTCCGGCGGTAACTGAGCCCTCTTTGCGGAAGGCGGGTTTAAGTTTGCTCAGTGCTTCCAGGGTGGTAGAGGGGCGGGGGTGTTCATCCTGAGCGAAAAGTATTGGCTCACCCTTCTTTTGCGGCACTTTGACTGGCACAATTTCGGCCTCAAATTTGCCCTCGGCAATGGCTTTGCCCGCTTTTTGCTGCGACTGCCAGGCGAACATATCCTGGTCTTCCCGGCTAACCTTGTATTGGTCGGCGACATTCTCGGCGGTTTCGCCCATCGTGTAGGGGTAATATAGCTCTGATAGGCGTGAGTTAATAAACCGCCAGCCCAACGTAGTGTCCTGTAAAACTGGGTTGCCTCGTTGGTAGGCTTCTTCGGCTTTGCCCAATACAAAGGGGGCACGGGTCATGCTCTCCACTCCACCCGCAATAAAAATCTCGCCCTCCCCGGTCATAATGGCGCGGGCGGCATCGTTAATCGCCTGTAGACCACTGCCACACAGCCGATTGACCGTCACTCCCGCCACGCTTGTCGGCAACCCGGCTAACAACAGGCTCATGCGGGCGACGTTGCGGTTATCTTCCCCGGCCTGATTAGCGCAACCAAAATAAACGTCTTCAATTGTAGCAGGGTCAATTCCGGCGCGTTTGACCGCCTCAGCAATCGCCACCGCTCCTAGGTCGTCAGGCCGAACCGTTGCCAATGCCCCGCCATATTTGCCGATGGGGGTGCGGGCGGCGGACACGATTACGGCTTCTTCAAGATGTTTACTCATTTTTCCTTCCCTCAAAACTTCTTTCCAGAATTTCTTTTACCCCGGTAAAATCTACGGTACGAGGATTCCAGGGCGGTGGGCTAACCACCAACTGGGCCGCCTCGTCTATGCCACTTTCGGGCATGCCTAACGCCGCCAGATTATTTGGCGCACCTAGCCGCTCCGTTAGTCTGAAAATCCCTGTTACTGCGTCGGGCGCGTTCAGAGAGCGGGCTATTTTCGCCATTCCCTCACGGGCGGTCTTGCGGTTGTACCAAACCACCTGTGGCAGTATCACCGAGTGGGTTTCGGAATGGGGCAGGTTAAAAGTGCCACCTAATACGTGACAAATGCGGTGATGCAGGGCCGTTCCGACTGTTGCCAACACGACCCCCGCCAGATAAGCCCCGTACAAAGCCTGTTCATACCCTTCCTCGTCTTGTTTATCATTGACGATGCGGGTTAGTCCTTGCGCCAGAGCCCGACTGCCTTCCTCCGCCATAATATCGGAAATTGGGCTGGCAGCCTTGCCCCAAAGAGCCTCCACACAATGGGCCAGGGCGTTTAGGCCACTACTCACCGCCAGGGCGGGCGGCATACTATAGGTTAATTCCGGGTCGTAAATTACGGTTTTGGGTAATGCCCGCAAGTCGCGTCCAGTTTTCTTGCGCCCTTCGCTGGTCAGACCAAAAATTGGGGTCATTTCTGAGCCGGAAAAGGTGGTAGGAATAGCAATCAGTGGTAGCCCGGTTTCCACCGCCAACGCTTTGCCTAGACCTATCGCCGAACCGCCCCCCAGCGTCACAAAGCAATCAGCCCCCACCTCCTGCACTATTCCCAAAGTAGCCTGAACAATCTTACTAGGGACGTGCTGCACTACCTGGGGAATTAGCCCCGCTTGGCGTGCCCCTAATTGACGGGTCAATTCTCGCAAATGACTTTTGGCTGACCCGGTGGCAATTAGAATAACCCGTTTTGCTTCTAGCCTATCAACTTCTTCGCTTAATTGGCTTAACGTGCCAGTACCAAATATCACTCGCCCTGGCAACGCCTCGTAAGTAAAATTTTTCATTTGCGCCCTTCACTGCGGCTTTGCAAAGCCCTTAGTATTGCCAATTCTTCGGGGTTGGGCGGTTGGGTTTCGCGTAAATCGGCGGCTATTTTCAAATTCCAGGCGGTGGCGGCCTTTACCTGCTCCACAGTTATGCCCTGATGCAACTCGGTCAGGGTCAGTTCTTTGGTTTCAGGGTCAGGCCGCAAAATCCCAAGTTGAGTAATTACGGCGGTTGGCCCTTTGGTTTTAATGCCCAACTTCTGGCGCGAGTCCCCGCCCGTCAGGTGGCCCACTGAGGTCATAAAATCGAGCTTTTCCACGAAAGCGCGGGGATGCTGGCGCAAGATAATAATTACCTCTTTGGTGCAGGTGGCGATTTCGGGCGCACCTCCTGCCCCCGGCAACCGCACCTGGGGCTTCTCGTAAGAACCAATTACAGTTGTATTGATGTTGCCAAAGCGGTCAACCTGAGCCGCTCCCAAAAAGCCCACGTCAATCCGCCCTGCCTGTAACCAGTAGTTAAAGACTTCGGGCAGGGGTATCACAAAATCGGCAGTTTCCGCCAACTCCCCATCTCCAATCGAAAGCGGCAGACGGGTTGGTTTTGCGCCCATCGTGCCAGATTCGTAAATAAGCACACACTTGGGGGCGTGGGTAGCGCGGGCCAGATTCGCGGCAGCACTCGGCAGCCCAATTCCCACAAAGCAGACCGTATTATTTTTTAGCATCTGGGCGGCAGCCACCGTCATCATTTCATCGGAGGTGTAGGTTAGGGTTTGCGCCATATCCTGTTTATCCTGTCCATCCTTGTTAATTTCTTCCGACCACCAACAACTAATAACCAACCACCAGACTACGGCCTGAGTCTGCCATAATATTTTCCTGCATCCAGGCTAGAAAACTTTCGCGTTCTCGGCTGATATTTCCCCAATCCTGATAGAAACGGTTATTCCGTACGGTATAATCCTGAGCGTAAGAGGGGAAACTTCCCCTCGGCACATGGGACACCGCCGTAACTACCCAGCCCGGTAAGATTATCGCACCGGGGCGAGGTTCTAGCTTTTCTACTACTTCTTCTACCGTGATAATCGAGCGGCGGGCGGCTAATATCGCTTCCTTCTGAATGCCGATTATGCCCCAAATCATCACATTCCCGGCTTTGTCGGCCTGTTGGGCGTGGATAATGCTTACATCCGGGTTGACTGCCGGGACTGCCGCCAGTTTTTCCCCAGTGAAGGGACATTCTACAGTAGCGATACGGTTGTTAAATTTGGGCAAATCCGTCCCTAAATAGCCCCGCAAAATCGCAAAAGGCAAGTTGCTGGCTCCCGCTACATAGGCGTTAGCTAACCCGGCGTGACTATGCTCCTCTATTTCGAGTGGGTTGGGCCCGCCGTTTTCGATGGCATCCCGAAAGCGATACAACGAGCCCACCCCCGGATTGCCCCCCCAGGAAAATATCAGCTTGCGGGCGCAACCCATCCCGATTAACTGGTCGTAAATCAGGTCGGGAGTCATACGAATCAAGGTTAAATCCCGCTTTTGCTGGCGGATGATTTCGTGTCCGGCGGCAAAGGGAATCAGGTGGGTAAAACCCTCAAGGGCCACCGTGTCGCCATCGTTTATCAAAGTACCTACCGCTTCGGAAAGCGCAAGAAATCCTGCCATATTTTGGCCTCTTGTTTCGGTATTCGGTGTTCAGTCGTCGGTTTTCGGAAGAAGATTAACAAGGATGAACAGGATAGACAGGATGTTCGGAAATTCGTAGGAGGATGCTCCGTCATCCGATAATCATCGCAGGACAGAGCCTGCTCCTACAAATATTCTTTGTTTTTTATTCTTGCTCCTTGCTCCTGACCCTTTTGACTTTAGAACTTAGACTTTAGACTTCTGACCGACAACTATCTTGGATAATAGGGTGGAATATTGGCATCCACATTGACCCAGACCGATTTCACCTCGGTGTACTGGTGCATGACCTCGAAGCCCATTTCCCTGCCATAGCCGCTGGAGCCCACTCCGCCAAAGGGTGAACCTGGATTAGCCCGTTTGTAGCAGTTTATCCAGACCATCCCACTCCGCATCGCCCCGGCAACCTTATGGGCGCGTTGCAAATCGCGTGTCCAGAGGCCGCCACCAAGACCGTATTCAGTACCGTTGGCGATTGCCAGAGCTTCCTCGTCAGTTTTGAAAGTTGCAACCGAGACAAATGGCCCAAAAACTTCTTCCTGAGATACCCGGTCAGTAGGTTTGGCCCGGACTACGGTTGGCTCGATGTAGTAGCCCTTCGCCAATTCGGGGCGGTCAGGAGCTTTGCCACCGATAATTATTTCGCCACCCTGCTCCTGGGCAATCTGACAATAACTTAATACCCGGTCGCGGTGCTGGGTGGAGGTTACCGGGCCCATCTCGGTTGTTGGGTCGAGTGGGTTGCCAATCTTGATGGATTTAGCCAGGGTAATAAATCTTTCGAGAAATTCCTCGGCGATAGATTCATGCAACACCAGCCGCGACCCGGCGATACAGGCTTGGCCTTGATTGTGGAAAATGGCAAAAGCGGAGCCATTAACTGCCTCGGTCAGGTTGGCATCGTTAAAAACAATGTTCGCCCCTTTGCCGCCAAGCTCAAGTTGTACCCTTTTCAGGTTTCCGGCGGAAGCCTGCACAATTCGGCGACCAACGGCGGTTGAGCCCGTAAAGGCTACTTTGTTGATGTTAGGGTGCTCGGCAATATACTGCCCCGCCACGTTGCCCAGACCGGGCACAATATTGACCACCCCTGCCGGAAAACCTACCTCTGCCATCAACTCCGCCATTCTTAAAGAGGAAAGGGGGGTTATTTCGGCTGGTTTCATCACCACGCAGTTCCCGGCTGCCAGCGCAGGAGCCATTTTCCAACTGGTAAACATCAATGGGAAATTCCAGGGTACGATTTGCCCCACAATCCCCACTGGTTGGCGCAATAAGTAATTCAGAAAGCCCGTATCCACCGGGACTACTGAACCTTCATACTTATCAGCCATTCCGCCAAAATAGCGGAAAGTAGCGGCAGTGCGGGGCACATCCAGCCCTTTAGAGTCGCGCAGGGGATGCCCAGTATCCAGACTTTCCAGTTGCGCCAATTCATCGGCGTGGGCTTCCACCGCGTCTGCCAGCTTTAACAGCAAGCGACCACGATCCGCCGCCGAGGTTCTGCTCCATTTGGGGAAAGCAGCCTGCGCCGCTTTGACCGCCTTATCAATATCGGCAGGCCCCGCCATCGCCACCTCCGCAATTTTACTATTGTCATGCGGGTTATAGGTTGGCAGAGTTTCGCCATCTTCGGCATCTACGAATTGACCGTTAATAAAAAGCCTGGTTTGCATCATCTCCCCCATCAAGAACTTTACCAAGTAAATAATTATTTATTGTAGGGGCGGGTTTTAAACCCGCCCTCAAGCATCAGAGATTGGCTTATTAGAAGCTAACCGGGTTGATTGGAGTTTCACCCGCCTCGATTTCGTAAACAATTTTCGGTGAGCCATTTTCCCAGACCATTAGCATAGAGCGTTTGGGCGAATAACCTTGATGGCGGCAATCGGCGGGCATAGCGGCCATATCCCCGGCCTTCATAATTACACGAGCGCGGGGTGCGCCTGTTAATTTTTCGCCAACGTTCCAATGAATCTCGTCCGACATCTGGAAGAACCACTCTACCCGGTCATTACCGTGAATAACAGGCAGGATATGTTCCTCAGTGGTGGGGCAGCAATAGCTATATTTAACCACCGAGGTGAAAGAGGGATTCCAGGTTACATCGGAGCGCGATAGATAGGCATGCAAGTTGAAAGCATGTACCTCGCCCTCAAAACCCGGCTCAGGATGTAATTCGGGCTGGCTCTGAGATACATCGGCGAAAGCCCGGTTCACGGGATAGCCATTTTCGTCGGAGCGCATCGCCAAATCATCTTTCAAGCCCACACAACGAGTAGCTAACTGGCGCACCCGATGGGTAGCCGCCGGGTTCGAGCCATTTTTGCGACCATAGGGGCTGCCAGTTTCTTGGGGAGCAGCAAAGGGGTCATAGCCTTCGTTAGTCCAATCTTCCAGCATTTCGGCAAAGGTGTTGCGGATTAAATCTGAGGGATGGTTTTCCAGGTAAGCTACCCCGGATTTAACGTAGTCGGCGTTATAACTTCCAGCGTAGATATCAACCGTGCCATAATGGTTGCAAGTACCAAAAACGGTATCAAAATGCACCCAGCCATAAAAGAAGCCCCAGGCTACGTCCCGAATAAGCGGGCGCAGGAAGCTACCAATGTCCATCGTGTGGCTGCCTTTGGGCCAGCGAATATGGGCGAAATATTCATCGCGGTGGAACTCGAAATTCCCCAGCTTAAAGTCGCGATAGCCATAAATTGGATGCGCCTCGGAGGCGGTAATATCAATCGTAGATGCGCTCATCTTTCTCTCCTTTCCAAATTTTCAGGGTTTAGCGAGTCTGGCAGATTTCAGCCCATTTTTGTACCGACAGTTCGCCCAGGCAGCTTTGTAATACTACGACCGCCGGAGCCTCGGCCCGGAACTGATAGGCGGAATTGGCTGGCAGCAAAGCTTGATGCCCGCGTTTTATCTTAATCCAGCCCATCTTGGTCCCAACAGGCTCACCACCAACCAGGATTGCTCCGTTTTTGTCGGCGGGGGCAAGGGGAGTGTCGAGCTTCACCAGATGAATTTCGACCTCTTTGTCCATGCAAAGGGCAAATTCATCGTGAGCGCAGGTATACCAGGGGGAGACACCCTAGGCCCGGATAGCTTCCAGCACATAAATCTGGTTAATGCCGAAAACTACCTTTTCGTAGGGTTTGGAGTTGTTGCAAATCTCAAAAACGTTGGAGAAGGCGTAATTTTTCGGGTTGTCATTTATGACCTCTACACCACCCTTTTCGTAATGCTCAAGTGAGCCAAAACTGGTTTGGTAGCGCTGCTCCGTTGTCAGCATATTGGATTCTCCTTTCAAACTTCTTAGTTATCTTTGTTAAGCCAGGGATAACGTGCGGTATCTGCCCCGGCATAATCCGGGTCAAGATAAATAAACACCCGTTGGATTTTGAAATCCCGAATCTCAAAAACATCACACCAATTTCCGGCGTGGGTAACACCCGCCCGCCATGCTGTGCCATTTTTGGTAGTGCCAAAGCTAGTGCCTTCCACTACCACCGTATCGCCGCTATGAATGTAATTAAAGTAAGCGTAATCGTGACGGATGCCACTAAGGAGAGCCCCTAAATCGGTGAAAAGTCGCTCGAACTCAGCCCGACCATTAGCCAGACCCCACTTGGGAAAGTAAACCTGAGCGTCGTCGGCAAACAACTCAAAAATGTTCTCGCCTCGGTCTAGACTTTTCAGGTATTCCAGGGCAACGGCTTTGCGTTGTTCGTCCGTCATCGTCTGCGTTGACAATGCCATAATCCACCTCCAGATATTTGCCTGAATAAAAATTATCCAGATTTTCTTGGGTAAGAGTTAGCCGGGAACGGTAATATTTTCAGAAGTTTTAATGGATCGGTGTTGTTTGTTGATTTTGTTCGCATAGCGGACAAATGTGCGCATATCGTACTTTTATTTTAGGGCATGTACTTTGGTTTGTCAATAGAACAACGTAAGAGGTATTTATTTTCGTTGCTATTTTGCTACCCCGTAGCAAAATAGCAACAACAAAGTTTTATTCCTCCTTCCCTGATTCAGGGAAGGAGGTCAGGGGGTTAGGTCAAGTATCAGGTGCGAGTGGTAATATTCGCGCCGTCTTCCGGCTTAGCTCCGTTTTCAACCCAACCCCGCACTGCATTCCAGGCGAAGTTGATTTGACCGGGGCTAAAGTAACAATGAGCCGGGCCGCTTTTGGAGAGGTCGGCCAGATTCACCGGAGCGGGGTCAACCAATTGTTGGGAAAGATTCCCCAAATTATTCTGAGCGGCTACTTTGGCCCGCATTAAAGGCTCTTGCTCGTAGGGTACAAGCGGGTCAATGGTATTGTGGATACTCAACAGTTTGGTGACAAAGCTCCCGGAAGGCGTGAACCAGTTGTTGATGTAGGTCAGGGCCGCCGGACTAGCGGTAATGCGCTGGACTCCGGCGTTCAGGGCGGCATCATCATCCGAACCCTTGTATTCTTTCCCAACATTGGAATAGGGTAGACCACCCGCCGTTTGATATAGCTCAACCGTGTTGGAGCTATCGCCACCTAGAGCCGTAATGAAGGAAATTGGGTCAGGGTTTGCCCCGGTAACGACTGAAATCTGGCGGATAATGTTGGCAAATTGAGGGTCTTTAGCCGCTACTGTAAACAGCGATACCACCGAAGTAACAGTATTTGTAAGGCTGGAATTAGGATTAGGGGTGGCAGCATCGTCAGCGTTGGGCAGTTTAAAAGGCGCACCTAGCGGCTTGGTGTAATAATTATAAACCAGGGTAAAGTCGAAGAGATACCGAATCTCCTCATACCAGCCCGCTACTACCCCACACAAACAAATTGTTCCAGCATAGTCGTTAGGGTATTTCTCAACCAGACCCATGCTGATATTCCCGCCCATCGAAACGCCAGTCAGATAAGTTCGGGTAGTGCCCATATAGCTGACCAGTCGCGTCAACAAATGAGTATGGAAAATCCCGTTTTCAACGGCATAACCCACCTTGCTATATTCGGAATAGCCAGTGGCAAAACCCTGCAAGAAAGCCGATTGGGTAAAAAACACCGCTTCGGGGGCGTGTCTTGCCAATTTCAAACCAGTTGGGCCTTCAGAGGCTCCCGTAAAGCCATGAGCATATAGGGCAAACTGGTGATTCCATTTTGCCGGGAAACGCAGCCCGAACTCGGCTCCTTCCAGTTTACCCGCAATATAGACTGTGCCCTGCGCGTCGTAGGATACCACAACATCGGTAACTTCCAGGCCGGGGCGCAGGATAATGCCCGCTTTGTTAAGCTCCATCTGGTCTGCGGGGAGCAGACTGGTCAAACTGAAATGAGTGACGGCCTGGTCAAAAAGCTGTTCAATGCTGAGTTGCTCAGGCTCCTGAGCCTGGGCAATCGGCAACACAAAGAGGGACATCATAAACAAAATGACCCAGAATAACCTTTGTGGTTTATATTTCAACATAGCTTCTCCTTAATCTTTGGGGTGGCTACACTGCCTTCCTCATTAAATTTTGTCGGCATTGAAGCTTACTACGGCATACTGACCGCTTGTGTTGCCATAGGCTGTTACCTTGTAAGTACCAGATGAGCCTAAAAAGTAAAAGCCAATCCAGGGCAAGGCGGGCATTGTGCCATCAGCATTGGCGTAGTAGTAGCCTACACCCACGACTGTACCAATTCCATCGGTTATCCAGATCGAAATTTTCTCACCTGGCACCCAATTTGCTCCTTTGAAAATTACCACCACTACCGTTTCATCCAGGTTATAGCTGCGCGTTACCTCCATCGTAGGTTGGAGTAGGGTAAAGGTGGCGATACCCTGACTACCAGAACTAGCCCCTTGCACCGTCACTTTCCACTCACCGGGAGAACCTGTCAAAATGGTAGTAGCCGGAGTGAAATTGCTGAAAGAGCCGTCACCTCCGGCGTTAAGGTAGCCCAAATCTACCACTACCCGCTTCGGCCCGGTAGCCCAAATCGCAATTCTTTCACCGCCGCTAAAACCGTTGCCACTGAGACTAAGCGATTGACCATAACGAATTGTACTGCTGGCAAGACTAAACGAAGCCTCCGCGTGGGCAGGCTTGGTGTTAAGTGCCCCCAGAAACAGGCCGAAAAGCAGGGTCATAATGAATAGCAAATTCACGCCCCGACCTTGCCCGACCCGTGAAGGCTGGCGAAATAAACTCTGGTGCATCATTGCTCCTTTCTGTTTTCGCAAATTATTTCTAGCCGGAAAATTGGTAGCCGCGCCACTGTCAGGTGGCCGTATTCAGAACAGCAACGACAGACCCACCTGGTACTTAGTCCGCCGTTTAGTTCAAAATATCTCAGGGAATTAATGGTTCATTAATGTGATGGGAATATTATATCACAGGCTGCTAGAGAAGCGAATAAAAACGTTTTGAGGCAATTACTACTTTGGTACTTTTAGCCGAAAAATAGTTTCCTCCTGGCTTATATTCAATAATTCGCGGCTGCCTTCCCAGAGTTCAAAGGCTTTTTGCTCGTTGTAAGACTCACTTGAGGAGGCAATTTCTTTTGTCCCCTCAAAATATTTCCCGGTTATATTTGCCAGGGTCGGGTTCAGCACTAAACTGGCTAAGGCTTTGCCGGAATTTTGCACGGTGCTAACGTTCATCCCAGCCAGACGAAGGAGCGGGACAAAAAGTGGCAATATATTGCGGGCTATAAAACGACTGGTGGAGTTATAATCGCGAGCTAACCCTGTTCCTGGAATGAAGCCGGGGTCAAAAGCATTTACCGTAATCGGAGCTGCCGTCGAGCTAATCCCTTCTTTTTGCAGGCGGCGGTTTAGTTCATAAGTGCAATACAGGTTACAAAGTTTTGAGGTAGTGTAGCGCACCCTGCCAAGTCTGCCGGGGTTTTCCTTAGCGTCCTTTTCCGGGGTGGGATAGGCCAACTCTTTGGCAGTGGTATACTGCGGGTCGGGCATGCCGGTACGTTGTTTTGGGTCGTGAGTACCACTACTGACAAACACTACACGGGCGGGGGCTACTAGACGGGCCAGCAGCAGATTTACCAGCAAATAGTGACCAAGATGATTAGTGCCAAAGGTTGCCTCAAACCCATCCTCGGTATAGCTAGTGCCACTCACAAACTGTGACCCGGCGTTACACACTATCGCCCGTAAAGGCGGGAAGGGCTGGCCTACAAATTCTCCGGCAAATTGACGAACGCTTTTAAGGAAAGCTAGGTTTAAGGACATCGCCTGAATATGCGGGTAAGCAGTCTCAGTTTTTAGCCGCTCCACCGCCGCGCTTGTCCGGCCCGAATCGCGGCTGGCAATGATGATTTGCCAGTTCTGTCCAGCCAGGGCCAGATTGCGGGCGCACTGATAACCCAGGCCGGTATTGCCCCCAGTAATTATCACGGTTTTTTCGGCAGCAGAATATTTGGTTGACATAATTGTTCATCCCTTTCATTAATTCAGGCCGCCAAAAGTTATCCAGGGTAGATTTACCTTGTGCTGGCTCTGATGATTTAGTTTTTATGGGTAGAAATTAACGCTGGTGGGTTTGCTTTTATCTCATTTTCATTTCGTAAAGCAGCGCACGGAGCATCGTAGTACATTCTTGCCTGAAATCCAGGCGTAACATCGCCATATCCGGTTCCACCACCACTTTTTGAATTACCGGGGCTGGCTCGGCATAGGGCTGTAGACCAGTAACAATAATTTGGACTCTAAGCAGGAATTGACCGCCCAAGCCACCTTTCAGGAATGGTAAACATTCCTCCAGTAATAGACTGGTAGACATAGCATAAGAAAGCATCGAGCGTTTAAAACGGAGAGCCGTCTCGAAATCAATATTTTGTTCCAGCACCGTTGGGAGCAGAGCCGCTAGTCTGGTGGTCGGCCATTGTTCGATTAAGGTAGCGGTAATCAAATCAGCCACTTGATTGATGTTTAATAGCTTTGAAGCGGCAGTGGACTCCTCCAAAAGTAGTTTGAGTTTTTCGCTTAAACTCAGATGCCACTTCTGGTAAAGCTGCTCAAGCACCACCAGAAATAATTCCTCTCTGGTTTTGAAATATAGGTAAAGCGTCGCCCTGGCAATCCTCATCTCCGCCGCTACTACTTCCAGGGTAACTTCCTGATAGGTTTGTTTTTCAAATAGCCTGAGAGCAGTATCTATGATGGCTTGAAATCGTTCGCGCTTTTGGCTGTCGCTGATAGCCCGCCGTTTGATTTGAGTCATTTTGTATTCATTTTCAAAAATCAATTAGCCTAATAATTTAACTGACGACATGTCAATTATAATTGACGACATGTCATTTGTCAAATGGGAATATAATAAAGATTCTAAGAGGCGACCACCGCGGGAAATATCAGACTAAAGGTTGAACCCAGGTTAGGGGTACTTTGTAGTTCTATGCGCCCACCTTGCGCTTCTACCGCCATTTTGCAAAAGGTCAGGCCCAACCCGCTATCAGTGCGTGAGCCACCCTTACGGACAGTGGCCTGGGTGTATCGCTCAAAGATACGTTTCTGGTCTTCCATTGCAATACCTTCGCCCTCGTCTTTAACCGCCAGCAACAGGCCGGATTCAGGCGAAGCCGCCACCGCCTGAGCCGTCAGGGTCACTTTGCCGCCGTTCACACTATGCTTGATGGCATTTGTTACCAGATTTACCAGAACCCGGCTCATCAGCCCCCAATCAAGGGTATAAGCCAGATTCGGTTGGGGGCATTCAAGCTGAAGCTGCACCCCATAATGTTGGGCCATCCAGTTCAAATTCTCTGAAACCTGTTGCAGAACCTCGTAGACATAATTTCCCGCCAGATTAAGGGCTAGTTTACCTTCTTCCATACGTTGGAGGTCTAAAATCATATTGGTCATATCCAGCAGAGTACGCCCATTGCGCTGGATACGTTGCAAAATATCCAATTGATTCATAGGGACGGGGCCTGCAATATCCTCTGTCAGGATAATATCTACATAGCTGGAAATTGCCGTCAGGGGAGTTTTCATGTCATGGACAATCATATGGGTCAGGTCGCTACGGATTTTCTCAAGGTGGCGGGCGGCTAACAAACGGCGCACCCGTTGGCGCAATACTGCCCAATGAATCGGCTTGGTAATATAATCGGTAGCACCAGCCGCGAAAGCCTTGTCTACCGAGTTATTATCTTCCAAAGCCGTGACCATCAGAATAGGTAATTGCTCGCCCTGGGGCAATTGGCGAAGGCGGGCACAAGCGTCGAAACCGTCCAGAATCGGCATCATTCCATCCAACAACACCAAATCGGGGCGATAGCTGCTATATTTTTCCAGGCAATCTTCGCCGTTCTCGGCCTCAATAACCTCATAACCCTCCCGCTCCATCACTCGGCGGGAAATATTACGGGTTCCTCGGTCATCGTCGGCTACCAGCACAAGGTATTTTTCAGAGCTGGCGAGCAACCCCCCACTCTGGGTTTTTTCTGGCATTATTATCTTTCTCCCGGATGCAGCTCCTATAGCTGACCTACGGCTTGGATGTTTTAATTTCCACCACCGAGGCACAAAGAGTTGCATAGAGTTTTTTATTTGGCTTTTAAAGGTAGTTGTGATTTTAGACGCTTCTTTTCTTAAAAAGTCACTACTACCTCTAAAACATTTCCTTTGTCCAACAAGTTGGAGGCTGCGCTCTATCCTCTGTGTCTCTCTGGTGAATAATTTGTACCATAGTAGTTCAAATATTTTGAAGAAGCGACTAAAGTCACTACTACCTCTAAACCTTGCCGGAGCATTCGGCCTCTAACGCAAGAATTAGTTCATTATAAGCTACTTCTAAATCGGCTAACAGCTCGTTTGCTCCATCAGTCAGCCCGTTACGCCCCAATGCTTCGAGCTGAGCACAGAGTGCCACAAATTTCTTTGCTCCCAGATTGCCGCTACTACCTTTCAGGGAGTGGGCGGTTTCGTATATTTTTTGAGAATCGTGCTTGGCGACAGCCTGACGCAATTCTATCAGCGTTTTTTGGCTGTCTTCCAGATAAATCTCAACCGTTTCGGTAAGCATATCGGGGGCGTTGTAGTCAAATAACTGCCTTAAAGTTGTTAATACTTTGGTGTCCAAAACGGGCAGGTTAGTTTGGGGAATTTTAACCGGAGCCACTAGGGGATTAGTCTGGTTTTTAGTCGAGCGAGTTTTGCGCCTAACCCGATTTTCCTGTCTACTCAGGGGCAGCCAACGTTTCAGGACTTGCTGCAACTGTTCTAGTACCACAGGTTTGGCTAGATAATCGTTCATGCCCGCTTCCAGGCAACGTTCGCGGTCTCCAAGCATGGCGTTGGCGGTCATTGCCACAATTGGGGTTTGTAAACCGCGCTGGCGCATCGTGCGGGAAGCTTCAAAACCGTCCATTTCGGGCATCTGGCAGTCCATCAAAATCAGGTCGTAATCCTGTCGGGCGATAAACTCCAGACTTTCCAACCCGTTATTAGCAATTTCCGCCTGATAGCCCAGCCGTTGGAGTTGGAGAATCGCTAGTCGTTGGTTCACGGCGTTATCTTCCACCAGCAGAATTAGGGGAGCTGTCCCGGTTATTGGGGTTAAGGGTCTATCAAAAGTTTGAACAGAGAAAATAGTGGTTTCGGTTTTATAGATTACGTTGTTTAAACAATCCAATAGTTGGGACTGACGCACGGGTTTGGTCAGTCTGGCCGAAAATAAACTCTGAGCCATTTCATCATTAATCGTTTTATCGCCAAAGTCCGACAGCAAGATAAGCGGCAGTGAGTTCAACTCTGGCTGCTTTCGGATAATTTTCGCTAACTCTAAACCCGCCTGACCCCCACTTCGGCTATTAAGTATGGCAACATCGAAAGCCTGCCCCTGATTAGCGGCTTCGACCAGCACATCCAGCGCGTCCAGACTATGGCTAACCCCGACCCCGACCATATCCCAGGAGCTCAAGTATTTCTGGATAATTTCAAGATGGCGGGGCTGTTCGTCTACCACCATTATTTTTAGTTTTCGTAAATAAGGTAGTTGATTGGTCACTGCCGCCGAGTGGGAGCGGTCAAAAGTTAGTTTCAGGCTGAAAACTGAACCTACCCCTTCTTCACTCTCGACCGTAATGCTGCCACCCATCATTTGAACCAGTTGTTGGGCAATCGAAAGGCCCAAGCCTGTACCTCCAAAGCGACGGGTAGTGGAGCTTTCGGCCTGGGTAAAAGGCTGGAATAACTTGGTTTGGGTAGTGGCGGACATCCCGATGCCCGTATCGCGAACCTCAAAATATAATGTAACCGCCTGTGCATTAACCTCGTTGACCACTACCTGCACCAGCACCTCACCCCTATAGGTGAATTTGATAGCGTTAGTGACAAGGTTTAATAAAATCTGGCGCAAGCGGGTAGGGTCGCCCAATATCCAGCCTTCCAGTTGGGGGTCAATAAAACTCATCAGAGTAAGCCCTTTTTCCAGAACTTTGGGCATTAATAAATCAAGGGTTTCTTCTACCAGCTTACTCAAGTCAAAATCTATTATTTCGAGGCTTAGCTTGTTGGCTTCAATTTTGGAGAAGTCCAAAATATCATTTATCAGGGCTAACAAAAGTTCGCTGGAAGTGCGGATAGTATTGGCAAAATCGCGCTGTTGGTAATCCAGGGGGCTGTCCAGCAAAAGTTCGGTCATCCCCACCAGCCCGTTCATTGGGGTGCGAATTTCGTGGCTCATATTTGCCAGAAACTCGGATTTCAGGCGGGAGGCTTCCAGAGCCTGGTCGCGGGCAATCGCTAAACTAGCTTCGGCCCGCTTGCGTTCGTCAATTTCGGTTTGGGCGGAGGCATAGAGCCGCGCGTTATCCAGGGCTACGGAGGCTAATGCCCCAAATCGCTCCAACATCTCCACTTCCTGAGCGGTAAAAACCCGGTTTTCCGCCATATAAGCCAGCCCAATTACACCCACGACGGCCCTGCCGGATTTTAGCGGGAGGCATACTATTGCATGATAGGGGTCGTTCTGGTAAAGCGGTATACTGTTTTCCCAGGAGGTATAATCATCTAACACCAAAGTTTGACCGCTCTCCCAGACCTTATTAACGCTACCTTTGCCGGGAACGATTTTAGTCCCAATTCGGTCACTGAAATAACCAACGCCCGTCACCATTTTTCTAACCAAAGTATTGGCTTCTGGTACTTCCAAAAAGATATAGCCGTGTTCTGTACCGACCAAGGCTCCGGCCTGAACCAGAATATTTTCCAGCAAATCATCTAAATCCAGCCGATTTATCATCCCTAAAGTAGTTTCGTACAAAACCGAAAGGAACTGATTATGCTGTCGTTCGGCCTTCTCCCGCTCGGTTAGTTCGCCAAACAACCAGGCGTTTTCCACCCCGATACTAACCTGGTCGGCGATAAGTTTTAGCAGGTTAAAATCTTCCTGAGTCAAGAAGGGGTCGCCATTTGATTCCACACTAAGCGTTCCAATTACTGGGCCAGCTTTACTTGTTAGCGGGTAAATAATCCCCTGGTTAATATCGGGTACTACCGCAATAAAATCAGGGTCATGAGTAGCATCCAAAGAAAACTCAGGTTGCCCACTCCGCACCACCCGCCCGCTCATGCCCTGGTCAATGTTAATCACTTTCATTACAGTGTCATAACCAACATAGGCTTGCAAAATTAAGTTATAATCTTCCAGCAGATAAATACTGACCATTTTATAACCAAACGCTCCGTTAATTTGCTCAACGACCATCTGGAAAAACTCATCCAGTTGCAGGGTTGAGTTAAGAGCCTGGGCCACACTTTGAATAGTAGTCATTTCGTTGAGGCGGCGTTGGGCTGAGGCGAACAACTGGGCATTATCGAGGGCTACCACCGCCAGTTGGGAAAACCGCTCCAGCATTATTATCTCTTCTTCGCTGAAAACCCGTTCTTTTTCCATCAGGGATAGGGCCAATACCCCTACCACTTCTTCGCCCGATTTTAAGGGTATGGCGGCCACCGCCTCGGAAAGATACATAGTGATTCCCGGTAATCTTCCCGGCCAGTTGGCGTAGTCGTTTATTACCAGACTTTGGTTGCTCTCCCAGACCGTGCCCACCACTCCGTTCCCACGCTTTATTTCATAGCCGGGGCGGCTCTTGAAAAAGCCCGTGCCCAAAGCCTTTTTCATCTGGGGGTAAAGGCCCTTTTTGTCTAAAAGATAAAGATAGCCATGCTCGGTGTTGACTAATTTGCCCGCCCGCACCAGGATATTTTCCAGCAAATCATCCAAATCCAGCCGATTTATCATACTCAGGGTGGTTTCATATAGAGCTTCCATAAACTGATTCTGACGGCGGATGCGTTGCTCGGCTCGATTCTGCTCAAGAGCAGTTGCCAGAATATTGGCGGTAACTTGCATAAAATCAATCTCGTCCTGGCTAAATTGACGGGGAGCGGTACTGTAGGCCGAAATTGCCCCAAGCGGCCCTTCTTGTCCTCGGATGGACACGCTCAAAATGCTTACAAGCTGGTATTCTTTTGCTGTAAGGAAAGTGAAATGGCTTTCCTGATTTATATCTGGAATTATGACGGGCTTTTCGCTTAAAACCGTCAGACTGTCCAGTGAAGTTTCGTCAGGCTGAAAATTAGTGGTTTGGGGCAGTTCTATGCCCCAGCCAACTCCGGCCTGAAGAATTACTTTGACACCGTTTGGGCTAAGTTCAACCACCCCACTCATCGGGACATTTAATATTTCTGTGACCAACTCCGAAGCCTCGGTCATTAGGGCGCGCAGGTCGTTTCTGGCAAGGGCTTTCTGTCCAAAACGGGCCAACAGGCTGGCTTGTAATACCCGTGCCCGCAAAATTTCTTCAACTTCTTGCCGCTGTTTTAACTCCTGAGCCACCGAAGCGAACAGGCGGGCATGATCAATCGTCAGGGCCAACTGTCCGGCGGTGGATGCCATTAAGCGCGCATGTTCCGAGGTAAAGCGGTTGGGTTTGGTATGAACCAGGGTTAAAATTCCAAGCAGGGTACTATCCCGAATAATCGGCACAACCAGGGCGGAAAGAGCCAGATAGGGCTGGTCAAGGTAAGTTATCCAACGACTGTCTTTTCGAGTGTCATTGACCAGGGCAATCTGCTGGTTTTTGGCTACCCAACCCGCCAAACCCTTCTCCATCACCATATCAAGCAAGACTGCTTTCTCGAAAGGCGCGAACTTTTCCTTCATCAGAAGGCTTTCAGTGATAGTGCCGTCTTTATTCAGCAATAAAATGCTACCGCGTTCCGCCCCTGTCAAGTCTGAGGTGATTCTCAAGCATTCTTTTAAAACCGTTTCAAGTTGTACGCTAGAGGCGGTAGTTTGGGCCAACTTGAGCAAATTTTCGGTTAATTTCCGGCGACTAATTAACTGAAGTAGAATTGGGCGGAGATAAAACCAGCCGCCCCATACCAGGAGTAACACGAAACACAGTCGCAATAACAACTGATAACGTTGTAGTTTTACCACCGAGGCTTCATTCTCAAGCTGATAGGTTTTGACCACTATATCCAACGAATCTAGCAGATTTTGGGGAACTTCCTCGGCAATATAATGATAATCAGGGTTAGCCTGATTCAGCATTTGGTCGGGGGCGGTTAGAAGTGATTTGGCTTTACTCAGAAAGGTTTGAACCTGTTGGTCAAGATTAATCGGTTTCTCAAAATAAATCGCTCGAAGTTGCGGAGATAATGGGCGGTTTAAGCCTGATTCTGGGTCGCTTTGGGTTAAGGCTTTGTGGTTAAGTTCCATCTGATTAACGGCTTCCAGTAAATTCTGGCGAATATCAGGAATTTCGGTCTGGTTTTGCCGATTAATCAGTTGAGTAGCATAAAAGGCGATTTGCAGGGACAAGTCACGCTGATGGCTACTCAGGTTTATCAGATTAGGGTTATTCTTTTGCTCCTCTACCAGCGAATTGACGCGCAAAAGTAAGGCCAGGTTGAGAATTATCACTAGCACCAGGACGAAGCTAATTTTGTGGCGCAGTAGCCTTGCAAACAGAGTAGATTTCAAATCCCCCCCTTGCCGAAACCTGGATATTTACCTTTCAATGAGAGAGGTTTAGGCTGAAACGAAGTGTATGCCTTCATCTATCAGCCTGAACGAAGCCAGAGAAGGTTTAGTATTACTTATAACCGAAACCGTTTTTGCGACCATAATTATTTTAGTTTATTATTACACTCGTCCGCTTAGGAAGCAAGGGGGTTTCTTTTCGGTTATATTACAAAACCAAAAAAAGCAACTTAACTGACTCTTTTACAAGAGAAATGAAGTTGCTGGTTTTATGTTTATGGCCCTAAACGCACTTTGAACCCATCATATAAGTTCTCCGATGCATTAATATTATTACATAGCTGTGCGAAGGTTGTGCGTTATTTAGCCGTTTTAACTATGTTATAATTCTCTAACTCAAACAAGCAAAGGAGCAAAACATGGAAACCATGAAGGTTATTCAATACCACGAATACGGCGACCCGAATGTACTAAAATACGAAGATGTTGAAAAGCCAGTACCGGGCAAGGGTCAGGTGTTGGTAAAGATTGAGGCGGTGGGCATCAATTTTGCCGATGCAATGCGGCGGCGCAATAGTTACTTGCAAAAAACTCCCTTACCCTACATTAACGGCGGGGAAATTGCCGGGACAGTCGAGGAACTTGGGGCGGAGGTCACGGGTTTTGAGGTGGGAGCGCGGGTGCTGGGGGTGGTAGAAACGAATGGTTATGCCCAATATACGGTGGTCAACTCCTGGCAGCTTTTCCCTATCCCTGAAAATTTGAGTTTCGAGCAAGCCACTACCATCCCAGTGCAGGGTATCACGGCCTATGATATTTTGAAAATAAGCGGCCAAATGAAACCGGGCGAGAGTGTGCTGGTGCATGCGGCGGCGGGCGGGGTCGGGATTTATTCGGTGCAACTGGCGAAAATTATGGGAGCGGGCAAGGTTATCGCTACCGCCAGCACTCCGGCAAAACTTGATTTGGCTAAATCGCTTGGCGCAGACGAAGTAATTAATTATACCGAGCCGGATTGGGTGGATAAGGTCAAGGCCGCTACTGACGGCAAAGGGGTAGATGTTATTCTGGAGATGGTGGGCGGCGAGATTTTTAATCAAAACCTTAAATGTCTGGCTCTCAATGGGCGAATGGTGATTTTTGGAGCGGCTAGCCAGCAGATTCCTACCCTGAACCCTATCCAGTTAATGTATCGCAATCACTCCGTAGTTGGTTACTGGCTGGTTAACACTATGCGTAACCCCCAGATGTTTGCGGCTCATTTGCAAGAGCTGTTGGGCTGGATTGCTGAGGGTAAAGTCAGAATGATTGTCGAGCATACTTTCCCCCTTTCCGAAGCCACTAAAGCCCATACTATGCTGGAAGGTCGCCAGACGGTTGGCAAATTGGTCTTGCTGCCCCACTCTAACGGGGGATAGGGGTTGGGGGATAGAAATCCAAAATCTAAAATCGAATATCTAAAATAGGGCGGATTTCTGTAGGGGTAGACCTCTGTGTCATCAGCTTTAAGAAATACAAAAATTCTAAGAACGACGTTGGGCATAACGCGGGGTACGAGTAAGCAAAAGGTCGGGATGAAGTGGTAGTAACTCCTCTAGGGGAATAATTGGCTCATTACTCGTTACTTTTTACTATCCCCATCCCCCGACCCTTTTTAGAATTGTAGTCTAGGCTATTGACATTTTTTAGGCTAAACCGTAAACTGAAACCACTTGGAAATCACTGTACCCACTCTACTTGTTATATTTTTTTTGCTTGCAAACTTAACCCCCTATTTTGCCATGTCTCAAGAGGTTATTCCTGGAAATTGAGGGTTTTGTTATGCCTAAGAGAGTGACTAATCAATCGCGAAACTTGACCGCCGCGTTGGGGGATGTGCCAGCCCAGCTAACAGTATATGGGGTCTGGCTAACGGGGATTTTAATCGGGATAGTTTTGATGTTGATTTTAGTGCTACCTGCCACTTTGAGTAACTCCAAAATCACGCCCGCTAATCTGGCCTCCGCTGACTCCACTGATTCTAATCAGATTAATGTTAACAAAGACGGAAACGGCAATGTTATTGACTATAACAAAGCGGCGGTGGCTGGAAAGCAGCTATTTAATATCAAATGCGCCGTATGCCATCAACAGGGCGGAACCTCGGCGGCAGGGCTAGGCCCTCGGCTTGACCGTAGCTTTAACGCCCGCGATGCCTCCTATGTGCATACCATAGTACGTAACGGGGCATATGGTAATTATTCGCCGGTGGTTTACAACGGCAATCCACAGGTAGGGATGCCCCATTTCAATAAAGAGGACGATGGGGTTTATACTTATTTTATATCTGACAGTGACCTGTCAAAGGTAATTATCTACCTACGGAGCATCCAATTAGCCCCGCGTGGCCCGGTTCCAGTGGTTCCGAAATAGCGG
>Ga0209724_1000533_pt1 | contig 36503 bp, 28 predicted proteins | sample grotaG_FD_184143 | JGI IMG/M metagenome (GOLD analysis project Ga0209724, IMG submission 184143) | Glacier valley bacterial and archeal communities from Borup Fiord, Nunavut, Canada, to study Microbial Dark Matter (Phase II) -... | ecosystem: Environmental > Aquatic > Freshwater > Ice > Glacier ... | reverse complement strand
TCCGGCGCATATCTGTAGAATAAGAATACAGATAATACTGCATTGCAGATGTGAGGCTGAACATCCTATTGATGCGTTAGAAGCAACAGTGACCGTAACATCTCTGGGTCTGTCAACCCGTTCAGTTTTACACGGACACCGTTGGGGTAGCTTATCTCACAGAAAATCGCATTGTTTGCTGCTGCCGGATATGGAAAGGCCTTCGACCGGTTCTGTTCCGGTGCCGGAACTTGCGATGACCGGATCGCTTTCTCATTATCAAAAACCACCGGGACAAATCCTCTTTTAGGTGGCAATTGTCCTTTCAACTTGTTCTGCCAATAATAGAACATGGACTCTTTCATTTGCTGGTTGGCGCAATAATCACGAACGGATAGACCGGATTCCAAATAACCTTCATAAATCGATAGAAATTGTCTCTCTTTTAACATCGCTTGGTTTTAAAATGAGAGCCAAACTTAAAACTCAAAAAGACAAGTTGAAATACGGGGTTTACCGAATGCTTACCTTCATACGTCACAAAAGGTGATTAGTGAAACCGCCACCGAAATTATCTTCTCTTACAAGTTGGTGGTCAACTTCGAATTGAAACACCGACTACTCATGATGTCAACCCAGGCAAAGGTTGTAAAACCGCTAAGTCTGAAGATGGAGATGGAAAAATTATTGACTGAAGCACAAAGTTTCTATAAAAATTAGAGGTGTGACACGTTTTGGCATAGCAACTCCTTTACTTTGTATGAAAACCCAAACCATGATAAGAACACACTGGTTTGAATAAAACGAAATACATGGAAAAAATAATTCCTTGCAGAAAAACCGATTATACAGATGACGGTACTCATATCTCTTCGGGAAAGTTCATTATGGAGCTTCAGACCGAATGGGAAGAGGCATTTCATAATCAATTTAATCCCTTTTATGCCAACGCAATTGAAGGTCATCCTTCGGCCATGCTGAGATTGACCAAATATATGGCGAGTGAGGAAGATGATTCAAATACTGATTTTGGAATGGAATTGATTGATGGAGAATTTGATATTGATACCAACCTGGCAATTGGAAAGTTTAGTGATGTACAAACAGTATTTGCAATCGGATCACAGTTTCATGATGATGAGGATAATCCATTATTTCTAATCAAAAACGAAAAATTGGCAGAAAATGTCTTGGTGCTGAAATATATTCGCGACGACGATGATGCGAATGAGAATGAAAATATTCCGGTTAGGGACAAATTGATCGTGAATTCCTAAAAATGCAGACTGAAGCACAAAATTTCTACAAAAATTAGTGGTATGACAAGTTTTGGCATACCTTACCATTAACTTTGTCTTTTTGAAACGATACCTTAACCTAAAAAAGAACAACCATGGTTTTCAGAGCAATTAAATTTGTAGCCGATGCCCACCAGGGACAATACAGAAAGGGAACCAACATCCCATATATCTCTCACCTCATGAATGTGATGAAAATACTGTGCGAAATTGGATGCGATAAAGAGATCATTGCTGCCGGAATCCTTCATGATGTGGTGGAAGACACATCCGTAACCATCGAACAGGTGGAGCGATTATTTGGCAAACGGGTGGCAACATTGGTGACGGGAGCCTCCGAGCCAGATCATATGCGAAAAGGCAAAGATGAAAAAACAAGCTGGTGGTTAAGAAAACAGCATACCATTGAATTTATCACCAAAGAAGCAACGCTTGAACAACTGCTCGTTTCCTGCGCCGACAAACTTGATAATGCCGAAGCCATCAGACAGGATTATGTCCTGAACGGTGAAAAATTGTGGGAAAGATTCAATGCGCCAAAAGCAGATCAGCAATGGTATTACACAACTTTAGCCACCGCCTTTGAACAAAGATCAAAAGAATTTGGCGAACCTTTAAAACATCTTTCGCAAAAGCTTTCCCAGACCGTAAACGAGATTTTTTGCAAAAAGAAATCTGAGGCGCCTCCTCTCCTACTCTGTTAATAATTTAACCACATAGAGATAATGCTTTGCCAATACAATAAATCAAACAAAATTATTATTACATAACTTAAATTTAAAGGCATGGAAACTAAACATCAGGTACACAACTTAATTATTCTGGACGAAAGTGGTTCAATGGAATCAATCAAAACAACGATTATCCAGGGATTTAACGAGATTGTTCAAACGGTAAAAGGAATTGAGAAAGAATTTCCGGAACAGGAACATTTCATTTCGCTGGTCACATTCAATGGCTTAGGACATAAAATATTGCATTTTATTGATCCGGTAAGCAAACTGGAATCGATAGACGAAAAGAGATACATACCAGATGCTTCGACTCCTTTGTACGATGCAATGGGTTTTAGCTTTGCCAAATTACGGCAAGTTGTGGAAAACCTTACCGACTATAATGTTTTGGTAACAATTCTGACTGATGGCGAAGAAAACGCCTCAATAGAATATAATGGGAAAGCCATCAAAAAGTTAATCGAAGAACTAAAATTAAAAAGGTGGACCTTTACCTATATCGGAGCAGACCATGATGTTGAAAAATTTGCTGCCTCCATTTCGATTACCAACACGATTCATTTTCAAAAGAATGAGGCAAATATGAAGGCTATGTTTGTAAAAGAAAATAGTTCGAGAGCCAACTACAGCCAGAAGATAAGGGAGAAAAAGGATACGAGTGATGACTTTTACAACGACGATGATTCTAAGAAATAACACGCAGACAATTATATATTAATATTTTAACCTTAATAATTTTAAAATGAAATTGAAGAACCTATTTTTTGCAGCATTAATTACAATCACATTGGCATCTTGCCGGACAAGCTCGTTCTATCAGGTTTATAAAGTCACACCTGACGACAAAATCACACTTAAGGAAAACCATTTGGTTTATGAAGACGAAAATTGCAAAGTTTCGTATGATTTATGGGACCAGGGTGGTAATATCGGATTTGCTTTTCAGAATAAGACCGATAAGAATATCTTTCTGAATATGGAAGAAAGCTTTTTTATTCTTAACGGAATCGCTTCCAATTATTATCAAAACAGGGTGTTTTCAAATACAACAAGTTCCGGAACATCAGTTTCGCGCGGCGCAAATGCCACAAGATCCGTGACTGGTGCTAATTATCTTGATCTTATTTTGACAAATAGATTATCAGTATCAGGTTCTGTCGGAGTTGTAAGTTCTGCTGGTCATACTGTATCGTACACTGAAGAAAAAATAGTTTGTATTCCAGGAATGACATCAAAGCTAGTTTCGGAGTTTTCAATAAATCAATCACTTTTCAGAGATTGTGCCTTACTTAAATACCCCACAAAAAAACAAATCAAGTCTAAGACTTTCGCTCAGTCCAATAGTCCACTTGTTTTTAGTAACAGAATTGCCTATACAGTGGGCCAGTCAAATACTACCGTGAAATTTGTAAATGAATTTTTCGCAACACAAATTACCAATTATCCTGAAAGTGAGATTACTGAAACGAAGGCAGATGAATTCTGTGGGCAAAAAGGTATGGAACAAATTAAAAGCTTTAAAAATGTATCCCCAGATAAGTTTTATATCAAATATACAAAAGTGAAAGATGGCTGGAAGCATTAATAATTAAATTTGGAATTCATAGGGTATTGATTACCATATGAATTCCAAATAAATCAGGGCGCACTGCCCTCTTTTTAAAATATTAAACAGATTAATCATGCAGGTTTGTATTCATCGTGGAAGTAAGGAGATTGGGGGAAGTTGTGTCGAAGTTATTTCCCATGGGAAAAGGCTAATCATTGACCTGGGTTTACCGCTTGATGCTGAAAAAAATGACAAAAAGTATTTGCCGAATATTCCGGGTTTAGACGGCAATGATGATTCGCTACTGGCAATACTTATCTCCCACCCTCATTTGGATCATTTTGGTTTACTTGGTCATATATCTGGTAAGATACCTGTCATCATGGGTGCCGATGCCCGAAGGATATTATCACAGGCTTCACCCTTTTTACCTGGTAAATGGCCGGTTCCTGCCAATGGCTTGAATCTGCAATCCGGAAAAACCTTTGATCTTGGTCCATTTAAAATAACCCCTTATCTGATTGACCATTCCGCATACGATGCCTACTCTATTCTGATTGAATCAGGTGGAAGACGGTTATTTTACAGCGGCGATTTAAGGATGCATGGCCGTAAAGCAAGATTGACAGAAGAATTAATGGATCATCCGCCACATGGAATTGATGTCCTATTATTAGAGGGATCAACGCTGGGAAGACTTGAAGAATATGAATCTTTTCCAAGTGAAGCTGAAATTGAGGAAAAACTTGTTGCTGCTTTTTCAAATTCAATGGGCCTAAGCCTCGTGCATACATCAGCGCAAAATATCGATCGCATTGTTTCCATTTTCAGGGCATGTAAGAAAACCGGCAAAACGTTGGTGATCGACCTTTATACGGCAGTGGTTCTTGAGGCTACCGGAAACAAACATATCCCACAGTCAGATTGGCCAAATATTGTTCTTTATATCCCTCAAAAGCAGCGAATTCAGATAAAGGATAACAAGTGGTTTGATCTATTAAAAAAGCATTCGAAGAACCGGATCTTTATTGAAAACCTGCAAGAGATTTCAACTCATGCTGTCCTGCTTTTTCGTCCAATTCATATACGGGATCTTGAAAAAGCAGATTTATTAAATAGTGCAGCATACATCTATTCACAATGGGAAGGTTATTGGGAACAGGATTCAAACGCGTATCTAAGGGAATGGCTGGCAAATAATATGATCGCCAAAGAAAGCATTCATACATCTGGTCACGCAAGCCCATCAGATTTAAAGCGGTTTGCCGATGCCCTGGTACCATCCAGAATCGTTCCGATCCATACTTTTATGCCGGAAAAATATTTGGAAATATATAATAATGTTGAATTACACGCCGATGGCGAATATTGGGAGGTTTAATTATGAGAGGTTTATCAGAGAAATTCATTCATTGCTTAAAGAGTGAGAATTGTTTATTACGTCCAGTACTTGAGAGAGTAAAAAAAGATGATACATTAATGTTGGCAATCCGGGATGGATATATTAATATTTATTATCGGGGAGGCAATCTTCTTAAGATTTCTGAAAAGTCAAATTTTTATGAATTTTTCTTTGACAAAAAGTATGATTTATCATTAGGCCATAAAGCTTACGATGAACTGAACTTATGCGAGAGAATAGCTGAATCTGCTCAAATAGAAGAATTTGCTCAAATAGAAAAATGGGTGGCATCAATTGCCAGGCTCAAAGAACTAATGGATTTTTGGTTTAATGAACATCCCAAAACAGAGCGGGAATTCCAGCAACTTGTTGAGAGAGAAAACAACCGATCATCAATTTCAAATGAAACTGAATATTTCATTATTGATATTGAAATGGCAGATTTGGAAATTGGTGCCCGTTTTGATTTACTGGCAATAAAGTGGCTTGCATCAGGAAGACAAGATGGCAGAAATTGTAAAGCCACATTTATTGAGATGAAATATGGAGATGATGCACTTGATGGCAAATCGGGATTGCTTAAACATCTGGAGGGAATAAGTGCGTTTCTTGAAAAGAAAGAGAAATATTCAGCAATTCTTAAAGCAATGACGGGACAATTTAATCAACTTGTTGAACTTGGATTGATTAAATTCAATCAATCCAAGTTCAACAATACAAAAGTTGAATTAAATCCAACTAATAAACCAGAATTTATCTTTCTTCTAGCGAATCATAATCCGAGAAGCAAGAAGCTACAAAATATTTTGCTTAGCGATGAATTCAAAAAGTATGTTGAGTCAGATTTATTTGATTTGCGATTTTTTGTCAGCAGTGATGCTGGGTATGGTATGCACAATTACAATATGCTGACCTATAAAAATTACGTCAATCTGAGAAGAAATCTCCAGGAGAATTGTTAGTGATTGCTTGAAATAAAAAATATGCTAATTATTTATGTTTATTATAAACACTATGTCCTTAATCTGAATTTTTGAAATAACTAAAAGGATTGAATAATTGTTCAATATATTGCACTATATTCATTTTTTTACTATCTTTGAATCTCAAAGCGGGGGCAACGCGATAAATTCTGCAATAAGTTTATGTCAGAATTTAAAGTAGGTCAGACAGTTAAATTTCAAAATCCATTTCCAGATGAAGATCCTGAACAGAAATACATAGTACTGGAAGTTAAAGAAGGCAAAGAGGATATAAGAGTTGATATTTCGCCTCTTAACATTGGGATGGAATTTCCTCCTGTATACACTGTTAAATCAGATGACCTGGTTTGAGAGAAATGACAATCCAAATTGTTGATCAAAAATTTGCCAGTTCGCATTGCAACCGATTCAAATCTAAAACTTCATGGTGAACCTCCAAATAACTAAAGAAGCATTTGTCAAAATCAATCGATATATCATCGGAAGTGAAATACGCAAATTCCGTGATAAGAAAGGATTCAGCCAGGAACATTTGGCTACTCTCATGGGTATCAGTAGAACAACAATTTCAAAAATCGAAAATGGGAAATTTGCTATAAGTGTTGATTACCTTACAAAATTCGCTTGGCACCTTGATTTTGATATTACTATATCCGGATTCGATAATTAGAGCATCTAATTCCATATTATTTGGGGGAGGATTCTTGACTTCGTTCTTGATATCCATACTCGGAAGGAAAAAGCTTCAGAGAAAACAATTAATGATCTCATTGTGAAGAATCCCTCCTCATAAATCATGTAGAATTGGAATACAAAATTAAGTGAAGAAAATCATAAGGTAAAGGGTGAAACTCACGGGATTTCGATTCAAAGTTCCCATAGCGCGATTATCTAGTTATCTTAAAACTCTCAAATTATTGCAAAATGGCAAATTGAAATATTCGAGTTCTTGGTCTATTGGGGATGATAAAATTTAAAAGCGGTTTTTATGATGATTTTGTTTATGTTTATATTTTAAAAGAATGCATAAATAAACTATTTTTATTCTTTTAATGGTACCTATTCTTCTGAGGAGTATTTAATATTATTAAGTTTAATAAATATCTGAGCATTAGATATTAAACGTCAGAAGTATAATTTTTATCTGGAGATTTTTTTTTGAATATATTGAGACATGCTAAAAAATAATATAAAAGCAATAGATTTGTTTTGTGGTGCTGGAGGATTAACCAGAGGACTTGAGAACGTAGGTATATCAGTTAGTCTTGGAATTGATATAGATCCGTCCTGCAAATATCCTTATTCAAGTAACAATAAAGCCAAATTTTTATTGAAATCGGTTGATGATGTTAATGCTTCTGAGTTGATTGAGGCATACAAGGGGGCTTCGCTGAAACTTCTTGCAGGTTGCGCACCATGCCAAACATTTTCAACATACAATCATAAAGCCGATTCATCCGATAAACGGTGGTGGTTGTTACTCCAATTCTCTCGATTAATTCGGGAAACTTCTCCCGAGTTGGTGACAATGGAGAATGTTCCAGGTTTAATGGATCAAGATGTGTTTAAAGTGTTTGTTAATGAATTGGAAGAAAGTCATTATCATGTAAGTTATCAATTAGTCAGTTGTTCCGAATATGGTTTGCCGCAGCAGAGAAATAGGTTGGTATTACTTGCATCAAAACTGGGCTCCATAAAATTATTAAGTCCGTCAGATTTCAAACAAAAAAGGAAAACGGTAAAAGAAGCAATTGGTAAGTTGCCTCCTCTTGATGCTGGATCTATTGATCCCAAAGATCCTTTACACCAAAGTTCTTCACTCTCTGGAATTAATTATAATCGTATCGTAGAATCCAAGCCTGGTGGAACGTGGAAAGATTGGCCGAGTGACCTAGTTGCTGATTGTCATAAAAAAAAATCAGGAGAGTCGTACCGAAGTGTTTATGGCAGGATGAGATGGGATGCACCTTCTCCTACAATAACCACCCAGTTTTTTGGATTTGGAAGTGGACGCTTTGGACATCCAGAGCAAAACAGAGCCATCTCTATAAGAGAAGGCGCTATTTTACAGAGTTTCCCTAAAAGATATAAGTTCACAGCACCAGGACAACCAATTTCAAAAAAGATTTTGGGGCGTCTCATTGGAAATGCAGTTCCCGTAAAACTTGGTGAGGTCATCGGGAAAAGTATTTTGAAACATGTAATGGAGTATGATGCTACCATTACAGGAGTATAATTTGGGTGCACTATGGAAAAGAATTTTGTGACTAAAAAAGATATTTTTGATTTTGTCTGTGCGGTTCCTGAGCCTGGACAACTTGTCGAAGTAAGAAGACGCCAGTGGGTTGTAAGCGATATTCAGGGTTATGCTTTTGAAGCAAGTGGAGAACAACATATAGTCACGCTTTCATCACTTGATGAAGATGCTTTAGGTGAGGAATTACAGGTGGTATGGCAAATAGAGCCAGGGGCACAAATTCTTGAAAAAGCCGGAATGCCCCGAATTACAGGAATTGATTCGGATGAAAAACTAGATGCTTTTCTTGACGCGGTCCGCTGGGGAGCTGTTACAAATGCAGATCGTTCTTTTCTTCAAGCTCCTTTCCGGAGTGGAATTACAATTGAGGATTACCAGCTAGACCCATTAGTTAGAGCCATTGATATGGCTCGTGTCAATCTCCTTATTGCTGATGATGTAGGATTGGGAAAAACCATAGAAGCTGGTCTCATTGTTCAGGAATTGCTTGTAAGACATAGGGCAAGAACAGTTTTTGTTGTATGCCCTGCATCATTGCAGGTGAAATGGAAAGTTGAAATGTGGGAAAAATTTGGACTAGAGTTCAGGATTGTCGATACCGATTATATTAAACAGCTTAGACGGGAACGTGGTATTCATGCAAATCCATGGACCTCGTTTCCACGGCTGATCACATCAATGGATTGGATGAAAAGTGGCGAAGGGCTTAGATTAATAAAAGATTGCTTACCGCCGACAATCACCTACCCAAGAAAATTTGACATCTTAATCATTGATGAAGCGCATAATGTCGCACCTTCTACCGCATCAAAATATGCGTTGGAAAGTCAAAGAACCCGTTTGATCAGAACAATTGCCCCTCATTTTGAGCATCGATTGTTTTTGAGTGCGACTCCTCATAATGGGTATCAGGAATCATTCACTTCACTTCTGGAATTGCTTGATGACCAACGGTTCGCAAGATCTGTCATGCCAGACGAAAAGCAGTTGCAACGCGTGATGGTCAGGCGTTTGAAAACAGATCTCATTGATGCTGAAGGTAATCCTTTGTATCCAATGAGACGCTTAATGCCGCTTGAGGTTGACTATTCTGAAGAAGAACGCGGTATCCATGATCTTTTGAGACAATTTACTGCAAGCAGATCAGAAAGTGTTAAAGGAACGGCCTTTGAATATGGGTCAGATTTTGTCCATAAATTATTAAAGAAAAGGTTATTTTCCTCTCCAATGGCATTTGCTGGAACATTGGCTAAGTATAGAGAGAGTTTGGAAAATCCAAGACGGAAACAAAAAGCTGGTACAATTGATGACAAGATCCTCAAAAAAGCTATTTTAAGGACAGAGGAAGATTTTTCGGATGATGAAAAATCAGAAGATGCACAAAATGTGGCCATTGATACTGTTGTTGAACTCTCCGCTCCTCTTGACAGAGAACAGCGGGAATTGTTTGATAGATTAACAGTTTGGGCCGAGAGAACGAAAAATCAAGTTGATGCCAAAGCGACATCAATTCTGAGTTGGCTGTTAGATCATTTGAAAACAAATGGAAGTTGGAATGGGAAAAGGGTGATTCTTTTCACAGAATTTAAGGCCACACAAGTTTGGCTTGAACAAATTCTCACATCGTATGGTTTCGGAGGTGAACGCATGATGTTGATTCATGGTGGCGTTGATCAGAAGGATAGGGAAAAAATTAAAGCTGCCTTCCAAACTCATCCCGACATATCTCCAATTCGAATTCTTTTAGCTACTGATGCAGCATCAGAAGGAATAGATCTTCAGAATTACTGTAATTATTTGATTCATGTCGAAATTCCATGGAATCCAAATGTTATGGAACAACGAAATGGCCGTATTGATAGACATGGACAAAAGGAATCTGAAGTTTTCATCTGGCATCCTGTCGGAAAGGGATTTGAATCAAATAAGTCACTTCAATCAGAGAAAGTTGGTAAGATTGATGGAGATCATGAATATTTGATGAGAGCAGTTCTGAAAATTGATACGATTCGTGAAGATCTTGGAAGTGTCGGCCCCGTCATTGCCCAGCAAATTGAAGAAGCAATGTTGGGAAGAAGGACTAATTTAAATACCAGAGATGCAGAAGCCAAGGCAGCAAAAGTCAGAAAGTTTATGTTGGTTGAACGTCGCCTTCAGGAAAAAATTGAAAAGCTTCATCAAAGGCTCATGGAGGCAAAAACAGACTTTCATCTTAATTCAGAGCATATTTTCAGAGCTGTAAAAATTGCATTGGAGCTTGCTGAAAAGGCACCATTGAAACCCATATTTTTATCTGGAAGGCCTGAAGCAACTGTATACGAAGTTCCTGTCTTCCCTGGTTCATGGGGAAAAGCTACAGCTGGTCTTGAACATCCTCATACTGGAGAAAGAAGACCGATAACCTTTGATCATGAAGTTGCCAAAGGACGAGATGATGTGGTTTTGGCACATTTGAATCACAAACTTGTTCAAATGTGTCTTCGACTTTTGCGTGAAGAACTCTGGAAATTGGATGATGTAAAAAAGCTTCATCGGATTAGCATTAAGGTTATGCCTGACAATGAATCAGAGTCACCTGTCGTAATTGTATGGTCTCGATTGGTGATAACAGGAGGTGACCACCATCGCCTCCACGAAGAGATTACCATCTCTGGAGGAGAATTGAAATACGAAGGCTTTTCCAGAATTTCTCAGTTGGGACGTTTACAAGGATTGTTAGATAAAGCAGTGCCTTTAGAATCAGAAGGCGATATTAATAGTACACTAACCGATCGTTTTGAAAAACAAGAAAACTCCATCCGATCTGCTATGGAAGCGCGTTCCAGAGATAGGCTACGTTTTCTTGAGAATACCTTGACACGCCGAAAGGAAAGCGAAATCAATGACTTAATGAATGTACTAGATGAGTTGGAAAAGAATATTCGGAGCGAACTAAAGGAAGAAGCTCTTCCACAACAGTTGGTTATTCCGGGATTAGAGATTGAAGAACGAAATCAGATCCGTAAAGATATTGATGCCTTGAAGATGAGGCTTAGACGTATTCCTGAAGAAAAGGAATTGGAGAGAGCGGCAATAGAAAAAAGATATGACGGGTTAACTGATCGTACCTTCCCGGTAGCTATAGTCTTTCTGGTCCCACAATCACAGATTGGAGGATTTCTAAAATGAAGAATATGTCACAACATACAGAATGGCTTTCCATGATAGAGGTTTCCGGACCTTTTTTGGACGTTTCCGTACTGGAAAAAATTTTCCCTCAAGGATTGGATTCAATGGAAACCTATCGGAAAAACCGCATACGGTCAGCTTATGAAGAGTGGCGTGATGCTGTTGAAGAAAACGATCCACAATTATCTGAACTACACAAAGCATGGATTGAACTGGTTTTGAAGGAACTATTGGAATTCGATGATTCCGTCTTACAACGAATTAAAGAAGATTCTGATTTGCACTACCAATCTCTGAATGGGGATGGTCAATTCACACCCGATTTTGTATTAGGTTCGGATACGAAAGAAAAACCGTTGCTTTATATTTCCATTTTACCTGAAGGAACGGATCTGGAAAAGGTAAAGGTTGATGATGTATGGCCCGTCCCTATCTTTGAGCGAATGACACTCCTTTGTCGCGCAAAAGGCGTTAGGTTGGGAATAATTACAAATGGAGAACGTTGGATGTTGGTTAATGCACCAATTGGAAGTACTTCTTCCCATATATCATGGTATGCCCGATTATGGTTTCAGGAACCAGTTACCCTTAAGGCTTTCCAGTCATTGCTGGGTATCCGTAGATGGTTCGGATCAGAAGAGGAAACCCTTTCTTCTATGCTTGAAGAGTCACTTAAGCATCATGAGGAAGTGACGGATACGCTTGGAGAACAGGTGAAACGTGCCGTTGAAGTGCTCATCCAATGTTTGGACAAAGCTGACCAGGACAGAAATCGGGAATTATTACTGAATGTAACACCAACCGAATTATACGAAGCTGGATTAACCGTGATGATGCGACTTGTTTTTGTTTTGTGTGCAGAAGAACGCGGACTGCTATTGCTTGGTGATTCCATTTATGATCAATATTACGCAATCACCACATTGCGAGGTCAGTTGGCAGAAGAAGCAGATCAACATGGTCATGAGGTTCTGGAACGCAGGCATGACGCATGGGCAAGGCTTCTTGCCGTATTTCGTGCTGTTTTCGGAGGAGTGAAACATGAAGCACTAAGGATGCCAGCTCTTGGCGGTTCGCTTTTTGATCCCGACCGTTTTCCATTCCTCGAAGGGCGTGCGAAAGGAACTCATTGGCAGGAAACTCCAGCTCTAACACTCCCGATAGACAACAGAACCGTTTTGCTACTTCTAGATGCATTGCAATTGCTGGAACAGGGTGGCGGAGCCTTGATGCTATCCTACAAAGCACTTGATGTTGAACAGATCGGTCATGTCTATGAAGGTCTGCTTGAACATACCGTTCGTCGGTTAGCCAAAGATACTTTGGGATTGATTGGGTCTCTCAAAGCGAAGACCCCGAACCTCAACCTTGATGAACTCGAATCATCTCGGATAGAAGGTAAAATTGCTCTAAGCTTCATTCTGGAAAGCGCAACTCAAAGAAGTATAAGCGCCATTAACAAGTCGCTCGAAAAAGAAGTAGATGACAATACCTTCGGGAAAGTCATTGCTGCCTGTGGCGGAGATATAGATCTGGCTAAACGCATAAAACCGTTCACCCATCTTCTTAGAACTGATGCATGGGGTGATTATATCGTTTACCGGGCAAACTCTTTCGCCATCACTCTTGGAGCCGACAGAAGTGAGACCGGAACTCATTATACCCCAAAATTTCTGACTGAAAGTATCGTAGAGTCTACTCTTACACCAGTAGTTTATATCGGTCCGGCAGAAGGGATTGCACCTGATAAATGGCAATTGAAAACTTCAGCTGAATTACTGGATTTAAAAATCTGTGATCCAGCCATGGGATCAGGAGCTTTTCTCGTTCAGGTCTGCAGATGGCTTTCGGAGCGTCTGGTAGAAGCCTGGGTTAAAGAAGCTGGATATAGTAAGTTTATCACAGTGGACGGACTTTGTCTTGATGAAGCTGGAGGTGCAGAACCGATGCCGGATTCTCTGGATGAGCGTTTACTGATAGCCCGTCGTCTGGTTGCTGAAAAATGTCTATATGGTGTTGATTTAAACCCCATGGCAGTGGAGTTGGCCAAACTTTCTATCTGGTTGATCACTTTGGCTAAAGGAAAACCTTTTGGATTTCTTGACCACAATCTTCGTACTGGTGATAGTCTGCTGGGACTTCACAAACTGGAACAACTCTTTGCCTTCGATTTGAAAGCTGATAAAAAATCAGACAGGAAGCTGTTTGCTCAAAAAATTGGTGATCAAATAAATGAAGTCTTGACATTACGCAAAAAACTCCGTGAATCACCGATTCGTGATATCAAGGATGTTCAATACATGGAGTGGCTTAATAAACAGGCCAGACAAAAACTCTTAAACATTGAACACATTGCCGACGCTATGATTGGTGAAGCTTTGGCTTCTGGGGGGAATGAAAGAATGATTAAAACGGGCATGGACAATCTTTCTATGTGGGCGATGGCTTATTTGGATGGTGACAATGAAACGGGTAGAAAGATAATCGACGAAGCCAGAAAATCCTTGTCCATTGACCTGACTGCAGATAAACCGTCTCGCAAACCCTTCCACTGGGCATTGGAATTTCCTGAGGTTTTTGAACGTGGTGGATTTGATGGAATTGTCGGGAATCCACCGTTTATGGGGAACAAGAAGATTTCAGGGACATTAGGACAAAATTATCGCAAATATGTAGGCGCAATTGTGGCTGATGGAAAATCTGGACTAGCAGATTTATGTGCATATTTTCTCTTGAGATACCATTCACTATTGAAAAATGGAAATTCTTTGGGTGTAATAACAACCGATAAAATTGCTCAAGGAGACACTATGAAAGTGGGCTTAGAGCAAGTCTGTAAATCATCTGTGATTTATGAAGCCATTAAAAGTATGTCATGGCCAGGGAAAGCAAATGTTTATATCTCAACCATGTCAGTATTTAAAAGTAACGATTATATCGGAAATGTTAGACTCAATACCAAAAAAGTTGAGAGAATATCTCCATTGCTGACAGAGCAGTCAATTAAGACAACACCTCCTAATAAATTAAAAAATTCTGAAGATATAGGATTTATTGGATCTGTTGTTTTAGGCACAGGATTCATTCTAACACAAAGTGAATCAGAATATTTAATAACAAAAAACTTGTTAAATGAGGATATAATCAAACCATATTTAGGCGGAGAAGATCTCAACCAAACTTTCGACTCCAGCCCAAGTCGATATGTAATATGCTTTTGGGACTGGGAACTTTCACGAAGTAAAGATAATATTGATAAGAAAACTCCAGTTGCAGATGATTATCCAGACTGTTTGAATATTTTAAAAGAAAGAGTAAAACCGGAAAGAGATTTAAAAAAAGACAGAGGGTATCGAGAAAAATGGTGGAGATTTGCGCGACTTTCTGAGGGTGCTTACAAAAAAACCGGGAACTCTGAGTTTGTCTTAATTAGAGCTCGTGTAAGCCCAACACATGCATTAACTTTTGTAAAAAGAGGTAGTATTTTTAGTGAACAAACTGTTGTCTTTAAAGGTGATTACTTTGAGTTTGGGGTAATGCAATCTTCAATTCATGAAGTTTGGGCAGTTCATTATTCAACATCTAAAGGTTCTACAACTCTTGTTTATTCTCCATCTTCGTGCTTGATAACATTTCCCTTTCCCAGCAGAAATGAAAATATCATTCAAATTGCTCGGAAATACTTCGAATTAAGACAAAATCTTATGAATCAAACCAATGAAGGATTGACGAGTATTTACAATAGCTTTCATGATCCTGAAGAAATTTCGTCAGAAATTCAGAAGCTTCGTAAGATTCATATTGAAATGGATAAAGCCGTTATCACGTCTTATGGTTGGAATGATTTAGATCTTAGACACAATTTCCATGAAACCAAAAACGGTATTCGCTTCACTATCTCTGAGGAAGCCCATAATGAAGTCTTGCAACGTCTACTCAAATTGAACCACGAGCGTCATGATGAAGAGGTTAAGCAAAGTGAGCGTGGCATAGAGAGAAAAAAAACTAGTGTTACTCGTAAAAAGAAAATATCCCTACCTAAAAATGGAGGAAATAAGGATTTGTTTAGCAATATGAATGATTCTAATAAAGATTACTAAAAACTTATGAAAAAATGAGCAATACTGATCATGCTTTAGCAAGTCCAACAAAACAATTCTTTGTCTCTATGTTGACCCGAGATATAAGCTTAGCCGATGCTATACTTGACCTTGTTGATAACTGTCTTGACGGTGCTCTTCGAATTGCAGATGGAGATGAAGTTGATTATTCAAAACACTTCGTTAAAATTACCTTAACAGATGAGTTTTTTTCAATTGAGGACAACTGTGGTGGAATTCCGCGGGAGGTAGCGAAGAATTACGCATTTAAGATGGGTAGAGATCCAGATGATGATAGAGACTCTGAAAACGAGACTATTGGCATGTATGGAGTGGGAATGAAAAGAGCTATTTTTAAAATGGGACGAGAGGCAATAGTGCGATCGCTCTATGAAGAGGATGCTTTCGAAGTGCCAATATCATCTGATTGGCTTGACAACAAAGAATGGGATCCCCTACCTATGTTGGACTCGGACAAAGTTACCCAATTAAAGGAGCCTGGTACATATATTCAGGTAAGTAAATTGTATCAAGGGGTTGCAAAACATTTCACCAATGACGCGTTCAAAAATGAACTTCGAACATCAATTTCTGAGCACTTTACAATGTTCCTTCAACGCGGGCTTCAGATTTTAGTGGATGAGATTCCAATGGAACCGGTACATGTCGAAGTACTCGTCTCAGATCAGATTGACGGACCGGCTCCGTATGTATTCCAGAAGATTATTGATGAAGTGACTGTTTCAATTACAGTTGGACTTAATACAGGTAGAGGGCTCGCATCTGACGATGATGACGTTCCAGATTTTGAACGTAACAGATCGGCGACCGCAGCTGGATGGACAGTCTTTTGTAATGACCGCGCAGTTATCGTTGGAGATAAGAGTCGTCTAACGGGATGGGGCGATGGGATTCCATTGTATCATTATCAGTTTTCAATTATTACAGGAATTATTGAGTTTAGATCTAAAAACGCTGAAAAACTACCGGTGACAACAACTAAGCGAGCGCTTGATACCTCCTCAGATGTCTGGCTTCAAGCACTTGTGAAAATGAAGGAGGGAATGAGAATCTGGATTAATTATACAAATATCTGGAAAAATCATCCTAGATCTAATCAAACCCAATATTGGGAAAAAGCCAAACCACTTTCTTTGAGAAGGACTGTTGATCTAATATCCACAAGAGACCGTGCTGTCAAAACAGATGGCTCTATTGAATTCAATCCACAAAAAAATAGAGTAATTCCACTCCCTCCAACAGAAATTCCATCCTCATGCAAAATAGTTTATTCAAGACCAATTGAGGAGATAAGGATTGTATCTAAATCTTTATTTGACGATTATGACGAGAAGCCTGGGATCATTGGTGACAAGTGCTTTGAACTTGTCCTAAATGAAGTCAATAAGAAGGGGGGGATTGACAATGAGTAACGGATCTTCACTTCCATATAGGCTGAGACAGAACAAAGCCGTTGATCGGGAACTCTTCCTTGCACTTCTTGGGAGAATTGCTGCAACATTGGAAATCAAGTCTTATCAATACATTGGCCTTGGTGGTTCCTTCCTTGAAGATTTCAGGTTCATTCATGCTCGTTTCGGAATTTTCGATATGAAATGCATTGAGTCTGAAGAAAACATACATAAACGACAGATATTCAACCGTCCAGTTAATTGTATTGAATGTGTTCATAATACAATTGAGGGTTATATAGACGATACGGAATTTGAAAAACCAGTGATTATTTGGTTCGACTATACAGCACCAGGCAAGATAGTTGAGCAAATCGAACGTTTTTCCAGGACGATTTCTGAAGTCCCAGTCAATAGTATTTTACGTGTAACACTAAACGCTGATCCTACTTCATTAGGAAAACCAGACCCCAATGAAATTGCAGTTGGCGTCGGCAAAATGATTGATAATCCTGGGCATAAGAAAACATTGCAGGAATGGCGGTTAGATCGTTTTCATGAACGTTTAGGAAGTTTATTTCCAAGTGATTTGAAAGCTGAAGGCATGACCTTCAAAAATTACGGTAAAAGCGTACTGTGTGCTTTATACCTTGCCGTTGAAAAAGAAGTGCTCAGTCATTCCGATCGAAAGATCGTTTGGGCACTAGCAACACATTACGCTGACGGTCAAGCCATGGTTACAGCAACCTTGATTATATGCGCTCCAGAAGACAAACTGATAATGAAACTGGTACACGACTGGGAATTCTTTTCCTCTCCGGAAACTCCACTACAACTGGATATGCCAGCACTATCTACTTTAGAAAGACTCACAATGGAATCCTGTGAGGATGCTAAAGATCGCCTTGGTTTCGAACTTCCAGTATCTAATATGGGTGAAGACCCATTTGAATCATTTAGGAAGTTTTATCGAGTATTTCCACATTTCTCAAGAGTTGAATTATAAACTAATGGTTATGAGCCAAGCTAAAGAAAGTAAAATTGTAAATGCATGGATTGTATTTCTTGACATCAATGCACAATTCGATGGATTTGTTGTTACAGTTCAAAAAACAGTTTCCAGCTTGCCTGATGTTCAGGAAGAAGATGGAATGCTTTTGGTAAAAGAAGTAAATGGAGAACAATCCATTTTGGGGATTGGAAGATTATATCGGAAACGGGTTACTTTAAAAGACACCACTTTTTTCTTTGATGGATATCTTCCAGCAAATAAATACTCAAAATTAAATGAATTAAATACACTTTCAGAAGCAAAAGGATTATATATCAGTAGGTTAAATTGGTCTATTTTTGAAAATGCGTTAAAAAATCTGACTAATTATGCTTGGTCATCATTTCCAGTATTCCAAGGTAAATCTCCCAAAGAACAGGCATATATTAGGGAATTAATGCAGAATGCAATTAAAGATGACCTGCTTGGGCCTGCCGATGGGCCAGATGAAGAAATAATAGGAATGAGTGTGCGTGATCGATACCTGGTCGGCAAATTGGCTCCTCAGGATGCGATTATTACAGAGGAGGATCAATTACCTGGAGCTGGTGCAGACGATGATCAGGAAGGTTCACGGGAGGTTGATGCCTCTACAAACCAATCGCTCATTCCTTCATCATTGGGCTTCACATTCTGTGTCGATTCGACTGTTCAGAAAGTGAGACTTAATGCCAATTGGGGGCGCTACGAACGAACACAAAGCGCACGAATTGATGAAAAAACGAATAAACCTTATCGTTGTTGGAAGCGTATTCCATCCGGTGGATCGGCCATCATCCCATTGGACAAGCACAAGATAGAGCCGTTTTGGATTGACAATAACTGTCAGGATATTCTTATTCAAGGCTCCATAAGTTCTCCTTTGGAAAACGGAGATCGTTTGGTCACATTATTCTTTGTCAATAATCAAATTATGCCTGAAGAAAATCAGGATCAGGCATGGGTATTTCAGCCTGAATTGATTGTAAACGATCCTGAAAATAGGGCAATCTTTAGACGTCGACCATTGTTGGATTCTGATGGAATTGACACTGAACGTGAAGCTTTAGAGATGATATACCGCAAACAAGTCGAATTCGCAGTAGGGCACGGGATCTCTGTTCATGCAACAACAATGGGAAACGATACTGAAAACGCTGTTGAGATTAGAACTTCCGTACTGCCTGAATATGAAGTTCCTATCACTGAAACACCAGGATTTGCTGATGTAGATCGTCCTTCAATGAAACGCATGTTTGCAGAAGGGTATCTTGATATGGAGCATCTTGCAGAACTAGCCAAAGACGAACTCATAACTGGTTTGAAAATATTGACAGATGATTACGCAGTATGGATAGCTGAACAAAAAGTTCGGATTGGGAATGATGTAGTTGGATATGATGGTTCAGCTCAAACTGCGATGGATCATTGTTCTCAGATTCTTGAAAGGCTTAACGACGGTGTTCAGACTTTGGCATCGGATGAAAATGCTCTTGATGCATTCCGATTTGCCAATAGAGCAATGGCTATGCAACGAATTCGGAGTATCTACTCATTGAGTAAAAGACGAGGAGAAGAACCAGATCTTGCAGCTTTGAGTATTCGAAAAAACAGATCATGGAGACCATTTCAGCTAGCATTTATGCTTCTTTCGCTTCCTGCCTTGTCAAATCCTGAGCATAAAGACCGAACCGATCCTTCGGATGCATATGCTGATCTTTTATGGTTCCCGACTGGTGGTGGTAAAACTGAAGCATACCTTGGGGTAGCAGCTTTTACGATGGCTATACGACGTTTGCAAGGCGATTTAGGAGGTCTTGATGGCAGTCAGGGACTTGCGGTAATCATGAGGTATACACTTCGGCTTTTGACTCTCCAACAGTTTCAGAGAGCGACAACTTTGATTTGCTCTATGGAAGTGATGCGCCGTTCCGATCCTAAAAAGTGGGGATTGACACCATTCACAATCGGCCTATGGGTTGGTAACCGTGTTACACCAGGAACTACGGAGGAATCACATCTGGCGATTCAACGATTTAGAGATGGGCAGCGATATGGAAGTAATTCACCCGCTCAACTCACCACCTGCCCGTGGTGTGGATCCGAAATCGCAGAAGGTCGGGATATTGAAGTCAAAAAAGACATTGGCCGAACGCTGATCTATTGTGGTGATAAATTTGGACGTTGCGATTTTGGAAGAAGTAAATCCAAAGATATGGGAATTCCTGTTCTTGTTGTTGATGATGAGATATACAGACACCCTCCAAATATGTTGATAGCTACAGTTGACAAATTTGCTATGATGGCATGGCGAAATCAGGTACGAAACCTTTTCGGCCGTGCTACTCAAATGTGTGAAAGACATGGACTGCTTTGGCCTGAATCGGAATGCACGGGCAACCACAATGCCAAAGGCAATCTTCCAAGAGTTATTGTAAAAAATATTATACCGTTTCGCCCGCCTGACCTTATAATTCAAGATGAATTTCATCTTATTAGTGGTCCTTTAGGGACGATGGTCGGTCTGTATGAGACTGCTGTCGATGAGCTATCTACTTGGCAAATCAAAGACAAGTCAATCAGGCCAAAAGTCATTGCATCAACAGCTACCGTTCGAAAAGCAGATGAACAGATGAATAATGTGTTCCTGAGGCAAGTGTCTGTATTTCCCCAACATGGGCTTGATGTAGAAGACAATTTCTTCTCCGTACAACGTCCAATTGAGGATAAACCAGGACGTCGTTATATGGGAATATGTTCTCCCGGCAGTTCTCGTCCAGCTGTTTTAATCCGACTTTACGTTGCAATGCTAACAGCTGCTCAATCTCTTTTTGAACGATTTGGTCAGGCCGCAGATCCCTATATGACAGTTGTTGGATATTTCAATTCTCTTCGTGAATTGGGTGGAATGAGGCGCCTCGCCGAAGACGATGTCCAGACTCGTTCCTATAGAGTGCAGATGAGTGATGTTAGTCGGCCTGGACTTTCTCAGAGATCAGTGCGTAACATTGATGAATTGACCTCGCGAGTATCAAGCAAAGATATTCCTCAAAAGTTGGATCAATTAGAAGTGAAATTTAATGCCACATTAGAAAATGGTAGGTTTGTCTCAAAATGGGAGAAAGGAGATACAAGAGCCATTGATATCGTTTTAGCCACGAACATGTTATCTGTTGGGGTGGATATAAATCGATTGGGCATTATGGCAGTGAATGGTCAACCTAAAAATACTGCTGAATATATTCAAGCTACCAGCCGCATTGGACGCGTATTTCCAGGAATCGTCTGTACCGTTTTGACATGGTCCAGACCTCGGGATCTTTCTCATTACGAAACATTTGAGCATTATCATGCCACATTCTACAAGCATGTAGAGGCACAGTCTGTCACGCCTTTTGCCCCAAGGGCTCTGGATCGAGGACTGACAGGAACGATGATAAGCTTGATGCGGCTAAGATATAACCAATTTAATCCCAACCTTGGGGCCATGCAGCTCAATAATGTTTCTTCTCCTGAAGTTACAACCACGAAAAGAAACATTGCCGATAGAGCATGGAAAGCAACTGGAGAAAAATCAATTAAGGAAAATACGGATGCAATGATTTCTGATCGTTCAGATCAGTGGGTGAAGGAATCAGGGAAACCAGGAAGACGCTTGGGCTATGAAACAGAAAGAGGAAAGGGAGATGTTGCAGCCTTACTAAGAAAACCTGGAAGGGCTGTATGGGATGAGTTTACGGTGCCAATGTCAATGCGTGAAGTGGAGTCAAGTGTGAAACTCATTATGGACGTAGGTATTCTATCAGAACCACCCGGCTGGAAAATAAGAAAAATAGATAAAAACGGAGGAGATAAATTATGAGTACGCATCATGTAGGACAAGTTAGGCCCAGCCAATTGTTGTGGACATATGGCCCTGGAGCATTAATTGATTTGCCCAATCTTTCCGTTGTTACCATGGGATTAGACAGATGGGATATCGACAGATGTCAACCCATTGAGGAGGCAAGATTGCTAGCAGCAGTTCGTCGCATACTTGGTCCACAAATAACCCACTTGCGGATTCCTCCATTTGTAAATGATGAAGGAGCGAGCCCCTTGTCTGCTGAGGGGAAAGTTGGTGTGCCAGTCAGACCATTCCCCAGGTGGCTTAGATGTGTGAAATGTGGATTACTGGCTGAGTATGACTTGGGACTTTTCAATATTAAGCCGAACCCATATAGACCGGAGTTAACTCACTTCGTTCATACAAACTGTGTAAAAGGTGCCAATGCAGATGCTGTACCAGCACGTTTTCTCTTAGCATGTCGAAATGGACATCTTGACGACTTCCCTTGGCACTGGTTTGTTCATAGCGGACAGTCTGATTGTAGAGGAACCCTTCGCTTTTTTGAGTCAGGCGCATCTCTTCAAACTGAAAATTTATGGGTTAAGTGTGATACATGCGGTGTTTCGAAACAATTAGCAAGAGCTTTTGGAAAAAGCGGCCGGGATAATCTTCCAAGCTGCAGAGGGCGCCATCCCCATCTTGATAAATTTGATTCTAAATGCAATGAACAGACTCGAGCTGTCCTACTGGGTGCGACCAACAGTTGGTTCCCAATAACGCTTTCTGTGTTAGCTATTCCCCTTGAGAAGAACCAACTCTCACAATTGGTTTTTGATGGTTGGGACTATTTTTCAGAAGCTGAATCTGTTGATGAAATTAAGATCATCGTTAAAACATTGACTAAAACAAATAGCCTTCCTGGGATTAATAAATACCAAGAAGCTGAAATCTGGCAGGCAGTGAAGTACCGCAAAGATGGAAACCCTAGCAAGGTAGTTTCTGAAGGTGACATTAAAGGTCCAGAATGGGATGTATTGATTTCACCCAATCCACCAACTGATTGGCCTCATTTTTTAAGTAAAAAGGTAAGTAAACCGAAATCATATAGTGATGTATTGGATTCAGTATTACTTCTTGAACGTTTGAGAGAAGTGAACGCTTTAATTGGTTTCACTCGAGTGGAAGCACCTGAAGAGTCAGCAAATGATGATGAACGTCCAATGATGGCAAGTCTTTGTAAAGGTAAACCTACTTGGATTCCTGCAGGTGAAGTTCATGGCGAAGGGATTTTTATTCGTTTCAATGAAAGCACAATTTCTGAATGGGAAGCATTGGATGCAGTAAAAAAGAGAGAACAACGTATTTTACAAGGGCACCGAGGGTGGAGAAATGCCAGAGGATTGGATCCTGAAGTTGGTTGCCCTGATATCAGATATACAATGCTTCATACAATTGCTCACTTACTGATCAGAGAATTGGCATTGGAGTGCGGGTACAATGCAGCAAGTATTAGGGAAAGGATATATGCCATTAAAGGTGAGACGCCTATGGCAGGCATTCTGATTTATACAGCAGCAGCCGACTCAGATGGAACACTGGGAGGACTGGTGGAACTTGGGAAGCCTGAAAAACTTGAAAGGTTGATCAAACAAGCCTTGAATAGAGCTATAGTATGTTCATCAGATCCATTGTGTTCCGAACACAACCCAAGTGAAGATCGGTCACTCCATGCTGCATCATGCCATGCTTGCACTTTTGTTTCTGAAACATCATGTGAAAGAGGTAATAGGTATCTGGATAGAGCGCTACTTGTTGAAACATTTGAATGTAAAGATGCAGCGTTCTTTAAAAGTAAAAAATGAAAGATATTTGGAAAGTTATTGCTGAAATTGGATTAGAAATGCACCCTGATAATATTGAAAGTATTGCAGACAAAATCAGCAATTTATCATCAATGAATGATTTCAGTAAAGTCAAAAACAAACTTTCCTCAAATACTAGCAAAGCTAAGATTCAGGAGCTTTATGCTGCATGGCTGCATAATCAGTCACTAACTTCAAAGGAATTGGCAGCAGCACTGCGAGCAGCAAAGGAAACAGCATTAATCGTGGAAAAACATGGATCAATTGAAATGGTTTGGACGGGACCATTAACTGGATTTGTAGCATCACGACATACCGAACAGGTTTTGCTTGAAGTAATTAGATCTGCCGTTTCAAGTTTGTTTATAGTTAGCTTTGTATCCTATGACATTGAATCTATTAAAGAGGCTATTAAAGATGCTATTAATAGAAATGTCAATGTTGACATTCTCCTTGAATCTTCTTTGAGTCATGGAGGAAAAGTAAGCATAGATTCAATAGATGCTTTTAAAAAGACTTTCCCTACTGCGAATATTTATGCATGGAATACTAATTCAAAATCAACAGAGCAATGGAATGGAGCAGTACATGCAAAATGCGCTGTCGCGGATAGTACTTTGGCTTTTATAACGAGTGCTAATCTTACACGTGCAGCAATGGAAAGAAATATGGAGCTTGGTGTGCTTGTGAGAGGTGGAAGTTTACCTGAAAATTTGGATAAGCATCTGAGATCTTTAATAATTACTAATGTAATCAATAAACTAATGGATTAATATATTAGAAACGACTTTTCATATATTATATCCCGGTGATGCTGCCCCATACAAATAAAACAAGGAGTAAAATATTTAAATTACCCAATCCTTAACACAATAAAACATAATACAGAGCACCAAATAGCAACGATTGATTGCACAGAAATCATAAAACGATGTGGTGACATTACGAACATGATGAAACGGTATCTACTTTTTAAATTCTTTGAGTTAATTCAAGATAAAGTCACAAGCGATTTATGTCCTAATTTAAGTGTTTGTTAAATTAGATCATCACAACTAATCTTTCTTTGACTGCTGGCCTGAGATTTTTGGAGATCCAACCATAACAGCAGCTATGGTCGACAGACTCACCCATTGGGCCTATTTAATCAATATGAATGGTAAATCTTACCTAAGTATAGGAGACCCGCAAATGGAACGAACAATAGCCAATTTTATCACCATGGTTGCTCTTGATATATGCAGGGGAAGCTTGTTTACATCTAAGGAAATGGTATTTTTACATCAATCAGCTGTTCACTTTTCAACCGATATAGCTGTGCAGTTTTCACCCGATATTTACAGACTGTATTATGAATGAGTTATTACAAAATGTGCATTCCATTTTTAAACAGGATGGGTTTTTAAGCATACACAAAAAAGATTATTATAATATTCCATTGTATCAAAGAGGATATAAGTGGACACAAAAACAAGTAATTAAACTACTGGACGATATTGATAGATTTTCACCTAATGCAGGAAAATTTTATTGTGTTCAGAATATTACTCTTGTTCCTACAGAAAATGGATGTTTTAATGTTGTGGATGGCCAGCAACGTTTAGCAACAATGGTTTTAATATTGTCCTGTTTAGGTAAAACAGATTTAGTTGCCTCTAAAGTTAGATTCCCTGACAATTCAATAAGGGAAAAAACTAATAAATTCCTTAATATCTATATTACTAGTTCGGAGAGAAACTTACTTGAAGAGTATCCGAAATGGATAGATTTAGTTGAAAAGCTGCCTGAATTTGACCATCAGGACATTTTTTATTTATACCATGCGTATGAATCAATTCACTTATGGTTAACGAATATTAATGATAAGGATGCCTTTTTAGATAAACTGTTGGAGCATGTGATGTTTATTTGTAACTACATAGAAGGTGAAAATGAAGTTCGAATATTCGGAAATCTTAATTCTAAAAGGATTTACTTGGACGGAGCAGATCTTGTTCGTGCCACTTTAATTACTCGTGTAACACTGGAAGAAAGCAAAAGAGAATCTGACATAAAATACATTGTTCGCATCAATGAAAGAAGAGTCAGAATAGGTTGGAGATTAGACGAAATTAATGCTTGGTGGGGTGATGAAAATATTCAAACCTATTACGAACCTTGGATTAAGGTAATCTCCTCTGGTGAAATTAGTTTTAATGCTAAAAAATTCCCGATAAACAGGCTTCTATCCCTTTTTATTGAAAGTGAAGGCAAAGAAAGTTTGAACCTTGAGACTTTCGAAGAATATGAGAGTTCGCTAGAGGTATATAAAAAACTTAATAAGCTACATGATACACTAAAAGACTGGCATGAGGACAAAGAGTTGTATCATTTCTTAGGTTTTCTTTTTTCTCAAAAGAAAGATAAAAAAGATTTTAGCTTTAAGTTAGTTTGGGATTTCTGGCATTCTAAATGCAAAACAAGAAATGATTTTAAGTCATTCCTTTTAGAGCAAATAAAACTTGAGATATTTGGAGAAGAGCATATTAGCTCAGTTTTTGGAGAAGGAAAAAATTGGTATGATGGTGACAATAAAACTCTTGTGCAAATTTTACTCCTGTTAGATATAATTGAGGCCAATAAGGAATATCGCGACAGGTTGAAAAGTAAAGCATTCTTTAAAAAAGGAAACGATATTGAACATATCTTTCCACAAAACCCACAAAACCCCAAGGATAAGATTGGATATATTTCATTTTTAATGAAATACGATCAAGAGCTCGAAAATGACGTACTACTAACAGGATTTCAAAGGAATTTTGATGATAGTGAATATGTTCGTGAAGTTGACAGTTTTATTGAGGAATATACTAAAAGCATTCCAATTCATTCTATAGGAAATCTAGTTTTGCTTTATGAATCATTAAATAAAAGTATAAGCAATAACCCCTATTCCTTCAAAAGGAAAAAAGTGATGGAATATTTTAGTCAGGGCAATTATATTCAACCCCATACATTGAATGTATTTGCAAGATATTTTGTCGATGAAAAGTCGATAGGACATGACTTGGAGTACTGGACTAAAGAAGATATTATTTCTAATGAGAATGCAATCAAAAAAATTCTATCTGAATATTTAAATAAAGAATTCACCAATGGCTAAAAATAAATATATGGAAGAACTTTCGGTTGAAGAATTAATCGAAGGTCTAAATTTTTTCGTTCCTGAAATACAACGCGAATATGTGTGGGGATATAATGAACGTGAAATACTTGATGTTTTTCTTACTGACCTCATTGCAGGGAAAAAGTCAGAAACGGCTCTAACTGATTTAGGTGCTAAAATTGCAGAATTAAGTCTGCAAGGTAAGTTTGAAGAAATAAAGCAACTAGTTGATTCTAAAGAAAATGTCAAACCAATGAATATTGGATTTCTATATTCTTATGAACCAAATTATCGAATGGAACACTTTCCTGAAAGTGATTACAATAAAGATGTTTATTTAATTGATGGTCAGCAAAGATTAACGACTCTTTTTATTCTTTTATTTTATTTTTCCATCAAAGAAAATAAGAAAAAGAAATTCTGTGATTTGTTTAGGTTTAATATTGGATCGGAATCAGTTGCATTTGATTATCGAGTGAGAATTTTAACCCATAATTTCTTTATTGACTTGATTTCAAATATTAATGATCTTACTGAGATAGTTAGTATCAAGAAATCAACATGGTTTCTTCTTGAATATGCAAAAGACCCTACAGTAACTGCTGTTCTTAAAGCACTTGATAAGATAAATTTTTACTTCGAAAAAACTGAAGATTTATATTTTGATTTCCTCAAGTCAAAAATAAAATTTTGGCATTTTAAAACTGAAAAAACAGACCAAGGTGAGGAGTTATATATAACCATGAATTCCAGGGGAAAACAGCTTGAAGACAATGAAACTATTCGAGCAAAGCTATTCGAACAAATTGCCAAACAAGACGAATTACCGTGGAGTGAGGAATGGGAAAAATGGCAAGACTTTTTCTGGCAAAATAGAGATAAAAATAATTCCGACAGTAGTTCCGATCAAGGATTCAATGAGTTTTTAAAATGTATTGCAGGTTTAGAGGCGTTAATTGCGAACTCTAATGATTTTATTGCGCTTAATGACCCAATATACACATCAAAAATTTTGCTTTTTTTAACTCTTGAAAAAATAAAACAGTATTTTTCAACCTTCACATTTTTGATTAAAAACACTAATCTCTTCAAAGAAAAGTATAGCTACTCTATTTGGTTAAACGATTGCATTTCACTTATTGAAGACATAATCTTTAAAAACAATACAAATTGGTTTATTGATTATGATGACGAATTACGTGCAAAAGAAAGAAGGTATATGGTCTTTATCTGGTCAATGTTCCACTACCTAAACTCTTTTGAATCCAAAGAAGAACAAGTCGACAATATTTACCGAACTTTAAGAATATATTGGTTGCGATTTAATAATCATGACAGGAGTGTTAAATCAATAATTGAAAGGTGTAACCAATTTATTAATGGAGGCGTTTGGTCTCAATCGATTACCGAAGATGAGAAAGCTCGTCATGAATTCCTAGCAAATCTTGGAAGTGGTGATAGGTTACGTGAATATGAAAGTGCTTTATGGGAGATTGAAGATCACCCCTTAAACTTAAATGGATATCAAGTACAAAACCAAAACATTACTCATCTTATTGAATTCTCCAAAGAGTTAGAGATATCCGAAATTAAAGACACATGCAAAAGATTTAATTCTTTATTTGATAAAGACAAGACTGTAGGTTCGAAAAAGCTGAATACATTATTGCTATATTATGGCCCTTATGCAATGCGAAGGACTCCATACTATTACGAAAATTGGGATTTTTCAAGTTGGAGAAGAATTATTAGAGATTTAGATGCAATAGATTCTAAAGTTTTTAAAACATTTTTCAATGAATTTTCAGGGGACAACCTAAATGAACTTTTAGAAAGAAAAAAAGAAGAATTTATACTTAAAAACTCTGAAAAAATTAAAAATGCAGATTCAAAAATTGAATGTCAATCACTTATTGAATGCTTGCAATATTATGGTTTAGTATCGAAAGATATGTGGTCTGAGGGCAGATACATTGCTAAATCTGATGAATATTTTCCTCATGATACTTTAACAAATTATGAAACAAGAGCTCTTTTTAATACTAAGGGTAGTTTCAGAGGCTATGGATATACTGAGTTCTGTTATCTCTTAGAAAAACCGATTAAAGATTCAATTACCGAGATAAAAAAGATGTTAGATAAAATTGAATCTTAATTGGTGATTTATTTGTAGTCAACCACTTATTAATTCAAACTTTTAATGTAAGGTGGTAATTAACAGCAATTCAATATATTTCACAAAATAGTGATGGCCATTATAAAAAAAATAGATTATTACCAATTAAAACTTTTTGAAGGTCAAATTAATGGTAATGTAAGAGTTGGAGGATAAAATATGGATAATATCTGCCCGATTGAAGAAGGTATGTGTTATTAAATCACATTGCAAGAGAATGATCCTAATCGCCTTTTCCTTTTATGCGAACCTACGTTTACGGACTTCATTCGTGATAAAAACTATTGTTTATCCGATATTATTGATGATGTTAAAAAGTCGAACCGTGTAAAATACTGGTTAGACAGAAAACTTGATTTAAGATTTTCACCAGAATGGTCTCCAGTCTTTGTATGTCCAGAAACCAATTTTGGACCATTGTCACATTTGATGGAAATCATAGACTTACCGCTCATTTCCATCAACGCAAAACTTTAGAGGGACTGCACGGATATTTATTTGTACACTCAAATATACAAAATTGGGGCTTTATTCCAATTGTAGCTAGATAAAAACAACGCGTTGTATCTGGTAAATAGAACAATGCTAAACTTTTCGTAACCATAATGCCCCAGTTTTTCTTTAAAAATTCCATATTGCTTCGCAAATTATTATCTTTGAGCCTTCCTACCGCCAGTGGGGTTTTAGACTTTTTTAGTAATATCTAAAACCTTTAATCCATGATTATTAATGAAAAACAACAGCCCAATGATCCGATTGTTGGGTGTGAGTACGTGTTTCCATGCGATATTGATTCGGAGATGCGGATTGGTTCAAATAAAATATCGGTAACACTTGTTACGGGTAAAGTTTGGCATCCTGTTTATTTTACTCCGGGAAGTGCCCAATTGACAACCCAGGAAAGTATGCCTTCTTCCGGAAGGCTAATCGAAAGCAAATTTGAAATGAAGATCCCAGGAGGTTCAGCAGAGTTATTGGCGGAACTTAATCGTATTTGTGGCCGGTCGATTGTTCTGAAACTGACTTTTGAGAGCGGATGTGCCATTATTTGCGGTGGAAAGAATCGTAAACTGAGGTTGCTTACTTCAGCTACACTTAGTACACAAAAGGGGAATGTGCTCGGGTTTGAGTACAAGAGCACGAAGGATTTTATGTGGTTGAATCAATAAAAAGTATATCGGATGGCTTCACAATATTATATCGTAATTAAACTTGATCCTCACTACCAAAGGTTTTTGAGGAGTCATTTTACATGTGAGTCGGAAGTTTTTGAGTTTCCGGCCAGACATCGGTTTAACACCATGCTTGAGCACTTTGTAAGCACAAAGCCTCACGGGTATATTGATCCTGAAGGTGACCATGGATTGTTTAAGATAGCGTTACCAAATTTTGAATATAAGAATCCTGCCCATTTCAGATATCTCTCGAAAGTAAAGGAGATGGTCTTCAAAGCGAAGATCAAAGAGTACTATGACTGGATCATCCAGGAGCGCATCGGGAAATTAATGAAACGTGCTGAGAAACGCGAGGATGGTAACATGATTACGTTGGACCGGCAGCAATGCACGATTGTGCTAATTGATGAATTTGGATTTGATTCGGATGACCGGGATTCGTTTGACCGTTTATACAAGTTATTTACCCGTTATAAAAAGAAGGAAATCAACAGGCGGTTTATCACAAATAAAAAAGTGAAAAGTGAAATGTAAAGGCGCATGGCGTGCGCCTAAAAAGGATAAGAGTGGAATTGTAAGAGGTACACGCCACATAGGGCGACCCTTACATTGTTAAAATATGTTAATACAACATCAGGATAAGTAGTAAATATTGGGAGTTAGAGATTTAGCAGAATATGATGGATCGTTAAGATCAATAAGACAATTTGAAATCGGGTGTAATGTGTTGATAATATCTGACTGGTATTTAATCGGGAGCAGGGATCGAAAGGTTTCCTGCTCTCGTTGTTTTTGGGAGATGTGATGCAATCAGGAAAGAGTATGGTGATCACAAAATAAAAGCGGGGAATCATGAAGGATTATGGGGCAATCATGGAGGGTTGCACCTACGAACCAATTGATATCGTCCTATACCATTATAAATTGGGTGATTAAAATTGTATCGTTAAAATGAATTCAAATCAAATGGCGAATCTATTATTAGAGGTAATGCGGGATCGGATGATGGTAGACCGGGGATTGGTGGAGAATGTTTATCTACCCTGGCTCATGTCGGTTATGAATGGAGATATGAAACCCGGTGCCTTGCTGAACCAAAAGAAGGACCTCTCTCCCACTGCTTACTCTTTCACAAAGGAGGCTTTTGCAATTGGTGGCCGGTCTGCGGCTGTGGCAATGGATGGAGCATCTGCTGGATCTGTGGCCGTCATTCCGATCATTGGAGAGTTCCTGAAATATGGTTCACAGTGTACGTATGGCGCGAATGAGATTGTTCCTGCCATATATAAAGCCGGTGAAATGAAAAATATTGTAGCCCTGGTTTTGGATGTAGATTCTGGAGGTGGTTCTGAAGGTGCTGTACCACCATTTATTGAAGCGATAAAATATGTGCAGTCGAAAGGAAAACCTGTGGTGTTGCATGGGGATATGGTTGCCAGCGCAGCCTATTATATTGGTTCGTTTTGTGACTACCTCATGGCGGATAATCTGATTAGTTCTTCTTTTGGCAGTATTGGAGTGTATGTTTCATATATGGATTACAAGGAGCAGCTTGAGAAGAAAGGGATTAAGCACAAGACGATCTATGCTCCCCAGAGTGATCTGAAGAATCACGAATACCGCGAATTGGTGGATAACGACAACCCAGAACCTCTGATCAACAATATTCTGATTCCATCTGCAACCAGGTTTATCAATACCGTGAAGCAGAACCGAAAAGGAAAGATCAGTGAAGATTCGGATGTTTACCGTGGAAAACTTTATGAGGGTGAGGATATTGTGAAAGAGGGATTGGCTGATGGTTTTGGAACTTTGTATGACGCGCTTGAGGTTGCCTCTGGGATGGCAATGATGAGAAGGGGATAATAACCACTACCCATCTAAAGAAAGGGAAAATCAAAAATTGTTTTACTAATTAATTATAGAAAAATGGATCCATTTAAAACGTTGGGATTAATTGTGCTGGGGATTCTTGGGAAAAAGGAGTTCAGCACAGACAAGGAAGGGCATTTGGTTTTAAGTACCGAAGAGGGCGAAAATCTGAATGCAAAAATGAAGTATGCCGGTGGGGAGTTTGCCGATCGGTTCAAACAGTCGTTTGATGAACTGGCTGATGCCAATGCCGGTGGAGAGATGGCACAGCAGGATTTGATTGCCAATGCGCTGGTTGGTGCAATTCGACAGGATGTTTTTGCTGAATTGAATGCCAATAAAGAGGTGATTAAGGGAGAACTTGAAAAAGAGTTTAAATTAAAGCTTGATGGGGTTATGAAGGAGAAAGCTGCGGCTGATCTGAAATTTGCTGACCTGGAAGCAGAAAAGGCTAAGCTTGAGAAAGAAAATGGAATTCTGGCAGCCAGGAGTGAGGCTGATCAGCCAGAAGCACATGCCAACACCGCAGGTGAAAAGGTAGCTGCTGTTGGGTTTAAAGTGAATCAGAAGCATTTTCATAATAAGATGGCCACTGATTATATTAACGGTAATTCGAGTGCGGCCATTGTTGCGATGACGAATGGCACCTTTGGAAATAAAACTATGGGTGGCGGACCTGCCGATACAATTGATGTGTCGGAGATTAACGAGGAGTTTGGTACTTACCTGAGTGACCCGGCACGCAGGATGAAGATCTACAAGGAGATTTTAAAGCCGACTGAGAGCAGGGTGTATATGACTAAGGTGTTGGCTATTAATGAATGGCGGGATGCAAAAGCACGTATTGATTCTGTGGTTCAGCAGTTTATTGCCAAATGGACACCGCTTGGCAAGGTTAAAGTGACCCCGCTGAAAATTGTGAACAGAAGGCATAAGATCAACTTACCGATTGTTCCCGATGATATTACGGGCGGATACCTGACTTACCTGTACAATGAAGAGTTGACTCCGGATCAGATGCCTGTTACGAAGTATGTTGTTGACGAACTACTCCGTCCGCGCGTTTCGGATGATATTGAGTACAAAATGATTGCTACGGGGAAATTCGTGGAAATTGATCCTTCAACTGTTACTGAAGGTGGTGCAGGTCAGGTTCCGGAAAAGAGTATGGATGGCTTTTTAACTATTCTGAAAGAAGAATATGCAACGGTGGGTTCAGCTATGAATTTCTGGACGCCAACGATCACATGGAGCGAAGATAATTCGGTCAATTACTTTGAGGAGTATGCGAAATGGATTAAGAAGCAAAATCCGACACTGGCAAAGGTTGGTTTGAATGTGTTCTGTGATCCCGATATGGATGAAGTCCGCAGAAAGAAATACAGGGAGATGTTCCCGATGACGAAAGACTCGGATATGAACAAGGTGAAGATTGACTTCAGCAACCTGACAATTGTGCCGCTGGAAAATATGAGGGGATCGGGAGTTTTGTTTTCGACACCGAAGGAGAACTTTATCGAACTTCATCATATCAACGAGGCCAGCGGTGCTACGAAGCTGTTCCTGCAACTTCAAAATTACGAAGTACGTGTATTTGGAGAGTTCTGGCTGGCAGTTGGATTCGCTGTAGCTGAGTGGGTTTTTGCGGCGATTGCACCTGCTGAAGGAAGCGGTGCTTAGTATTAAAATCAACGGCGCTACCCTATCATCTGGTGGCGCCGTTGAATTAATTCACCTTTTAAATATTTGATGCTATGGCATTTATTAGTGTAAAGAAATCAATATCAAAAAACGGGAATCCCGGTCGCCCGAATCCTAAAAGTTCTTATATCATCTTGATAAGGACTGATGATTTGTTGAGCAAGCCGGTCAAAGGAGCCGATGGCGTATCTGTTATTGGTCCACTGGTTTTAAAAGCAGGGGCAAAAGCCATCGAGATCTATGCAACTCCAAACACCATTAAGGTGGGAGACAAAACAAGTGGTGAGGCCGACAAAAAAGGATTTATCCATACGGTCGAATTTGATCATCCGGGATCAAGTTTGCAGTATTCGCAGTTTATTAACGATAATGTTAATGAGAACCTGATGGCGATTGTTGTATATCCCGATCTTGCTTTCAATAAGTTGCTTGGCTGGCCGGGCAATCCTTTACAACTGAACCACGAGCAGAAAGATGACGAGAAGGAAGATTCGAATTCCGTGAAACTTGAATCTCTTTTTGCAGGCGATAAAATCATTCACTACACGGGAGCTCTTCCATCGGTTGAAGGAAGTGGCGCTTAGTCTTAGTTTTTACTAAAAAAGCTCAAGGGCACGATGATAATATTGTGCCCTTGTTTTTTTTATATTGGGCAGTCACGTAGGACTACCCGTACAATCCGTATTGATATGATTGGAGTATTTTATCCCTATTTGGCAGTTGCAAGCAGGTGGGAAGAGTTGCGTTATTCGCTCAGGAGTCTGGAGAAGTTTTTCAATGAAGATTATGAGGTTTGGATTGTAGGGGATCTTCCGGAGTGGATCAGAAATGTAAAGCATATCCCGCATCAAAAAACTGCGGTGACAAATGCCGGAGCTACTTATGATGCTGTATCAAAGCTGAAGCTGTATATCGACCATAATGATAGCCCGGATCAGTTTCTGAGGATGTATGATGATCTATATCTTACTGGTGCCAGGACTGTGAAGCAAATGCAGATCACACGATACTTATTCACCAACGAGGAATTAAACAGTGGTGAGTTTGCCTCAGGAGGAATTGTTTGGCGCGACCAGGTATATAGAAGCACTGATGCAGTAGTTAATTTGGGATATCCCGGATATATGACAGAAACGCATTGTCCGGAGGTGTTTGAGAAAGAGAAAATGCGGGAGATTTTCGGAATGTTTGATCCATTGGAAAACCGGCTATTGACTTCAACTCTCTATTTCAATGTTTTCCCATACGAAATAATGTTGAAAGACCGGAAGGTAGAGCGAGCATTGTTTTACGGAAATGAAAACGGTTTTTCGTACGGACCTGGAGAAGGTGAGCTAGTAGAGACGCGATTGAATCGCGTCTGCAAAAGAAAATATTATTTGAATCACAATGATGAAGGCCTGGATGATGGCCTGAAGAAATTTATAGAGGAGATGTATCCCGATAAATGCAGATTTGAAAGATAGAGACGGGTCTCAGACCCGTCTCTACGAGCCCCGTCTGTACGGAGGCGCAAAGGATTACACACTGGCTGTCCTTTAGCATCCAATTTTGTAATTACACATTTGTAATATGGAAATTGGGATAAAAGAAAAAGTAGAACAGTGGGCACGATCTGGCGGAGATTTTAGCGCCGGGTTATCGCTGTTTCTCACATTTAATAGAAATTCCTTTTATGTCAGAAACATTGAAGCAAAGGGAGTTGAAAAAGGTTTGACAACGTTGGTGTGCGAGTTCGCGAATAAGATTAAATTATCATCAAAAGAGATATTCGCACTGATCGAAGCCAGCCAATTGGCTAACAATATTGTAATTACACTCGATGATTCTCCGCTGCAGAAAGCGAGAGAAAAAGAGATTGTCCAGCAGAAAAAAACAATAAAGCTCAGGGAAGAGTTCCCGTTTTTAGGAAGGAAAGATTGCCCTGAAGAGTTTGCAATTCTGGTCAATAAAATGTTGACGGCTTACGATGATTACCGAAGTGACAGGGAGAAACTTTACGATCTGGATAAAAATAAGCTGGATGAATGTTACCAAGGGGCAAGAAGTGCTTTGGATGCCTACATACTTAACCGGGAAATCTGGGAGGAGCTAAACTACTACAAGATTCACGGGATAATTTTAGGGAATCTGCCCGAATTTAAAGGTCATGGGATTAAAGAAAAATACAATGCAATGAGCACAGTTAGTCTGGGTAAAATCACGGGCAATAATATTCCACGCAAAATGTCGTACTATAAAAAACAGCTCAATGACAAGGCGACAAAAAACAAAGATGAGATACGGACAAAAATGGCAGATGCTGAGGATGAATTATCTGTGATTAAAAAAATACTGATCGAAAGAGGAGAAATATGAAAATAGCTTTTTTGATCGGGGTAAATGATGTGGGCGGGGCTGAATTTGTTTCGTATCAACATGTGTTGATGGCTTATCGCAATGGAATAGATGTGATTGTTTTAAGTGGAACAACCGGAAAGTTTTATGATTTAATCAAAGCTGCCGGGATAAAGATCGAGGTTGTAACTATGAATCCAACCCTGGATATGGTTTCGCGATTAATTCAGAGTTGCGATGTGGTTTTCAATTGTAATTTCTTCGCGATTACGCCATTGGTGATTCAATTAAAGCAGAAAATCGGTTTCAGGTATTTAACGATTCTGCACAGCGATATTAATTGGGTGTATAATCAGGTAGTGAAGTTTGAAAAGGGTACCGACGGATACTATGCGATTCATAAAAAAATTATGGATTCGTTTATCAGTTATGGAGTTATGGACAAACGAAAATTTGTAGTTATACCTAATTGCGTGGATTTTGACCTTATTTCA
>Ga0209724_1000531_pt1 | contig 36540 bp, 33 predicted proteins | sample grotaG_FD_184143 | JGI IMG/M metagenome (GOLD analysis project Ga0209724, IMG submission 184143) | Glacier valley bacterial and archeal communities from Borup Fiord, Nunavut, Canada, to study Microbial Dark Matter (Phase II) -... | ecosystem: Environmental > Aquatic > Freshwater > Ice > Glacier ... | reverse complement strand
AACATTTGGTTGCCGAGGCCACCGATAAGATTGGTGATGACCATTTTCAATTCCTCCGCAATTGCGCGTTAAGCAGTCGAAGCGTAGCGGGGTTGTTCCACAACAAAGCAAACATAGCAACACCGGCCACTGCGCCAGCCAGCATCAATATCCCAATGGCCGCGTTCCACCCGGATACTCTAGGCATCCAAATCGCCAGCAAGACCACGGTCAACGTTACCGCCGCGCTCCATATCCAGCGTCCAAAATCGAGTGTAAATCCTACTTGTCGACGCATACCAACCCACATCACCATCAGCATCACAGCGGCCCCTAACAGCAACGCAGCAGCAGCCCAAGCAAGTTCCATGTGCCACGCGCCGGAAAAATAAATCAAGGCTAGTGCGGTCATAGAACCCGCTGCATAGGGCATTGCCAGTGACATCGTTTTGCGCCTGACATGCGCGGCATTACCTAATAAATTACCCAACACGCGAAACAACTCGATGACGGCACCTAACATGATGAAAGCAACCGCATCCTGAAATTGAGGACTGACCAATACCCGAAGTAAGTACGGCGCACTAAAAAAAAGCAATCCGGTGAGCACAAGATACACGGGCACTAGCGTATTCAATAGATCCGAAAAAGCCGCCTCCACGTCTGCCAGCTTTTCATGGGCACTGATCCGACGGTAAAACAGCGGGTAGAGAAATTGCATGGCTAGTGATTCTGCGAGCGAAAAAATTTGTCCGGCCAACTGCAAACCAACTACCAAAAAACCCAGCTGCGCCAAGCCCCAATAGCGTTCAATCAAAAACCGATAGCCACTTAGCTGCAACCACATAAATCCAGTTGCAACGGCCAGTGGTAGACAATAAGTCAAAATGGTTTGCCTATTCAGCAAAGGCAGCTTAACCAAAGAATGCTGGGATCGAACCGCATTGCGCCGTAAAACATAACTTGCGCCCAGCGCGCCCACCGCCATTCCAATAGCTTGCCCAGCAAACCACGCGGCGGTGGATGACCAAAAAATAACAAAAAGAATAGAGCCGGCCAAACCGATTGCCACCGTGATGATAGACCAGAAGACTGATGCAGCACGAAAGCCGAGCATGTTCAAAATCGGTACTAAAGTTGCGTTCCATGTTCCAGCTGCAACCATGGCAAACATAGCCATTGCAGACCAAAGCAAGTGCTCGTTAGGGTGCTGTTTACCGATGCTTAGCACCACCATGCTGCCCACAAGAGATACCGAAAACACATAAATTCTGTAAGATTTCAATCGCGCCAATAGCGTGCCCTCATCCCACCAAGCGTGAGTGTGCAAGTTGATGTGCTGGCCAACTGGATTAACCAGAAACAAACCACAAAACATCTGAACAGTAATTAACAAGGCGAGTTCACCATACTGTTCAGGTGTAAGGAATGTAGTGACTGCACGGATGGCTATCAATGCCATGAGAGCTGCGACTAAACGCCCCCCGCTGACCAGCATCAAGTCACGCTTGAGAGCCAATGTCCTGCACTATCGTTGTGACGATAGTCTCCGCGAAAAATTCGGAACTGAACGGATACACCGCATCGCTTTGCAAAAACGCGGCGATGCGCAGTTGATACCCCCTAAATTCCTGTTCTGATATGCGCTTAAGAAAGTTATAAACGTCTTCAGTATCACGGAACTGACGGCGGTCAACGAAACAGTCTGCCGGAATATGAGCCGTGATGTTACTGGCGCCCCAATAAACGGGTACACAGCCGGAAAAGAAACAGTCGAATATCTTTTCGGTGATATAGCCGGGCAAGTCACGCACATTTTCGTAGCAAATAGCAAAGCGAGTTTGCTTCAACACATCACGCTTGTGCGCAACTCTTCCTCGATAACTCGGGAATGGCCGCATGGTAACAAGACGACCAAGCACTCGCCAGAAACGACGTTCAAATTTGCCGATCAACCCGTAACGCACCACCGGCATATCCCAACCCACCCCGTATAGATCAAAATCCTGTGGCGCATTTTGCTCAAACCAGCGGACCGCCTTGACCCGCTCTGGATAAAGATTTCGATCATCTTGCACGGCGAGCGTTCTATTGCTGGAAATCAAGCAGCAAAATCGCTCCCGCAGAGCAAATCCATCTGCCGGATGAACATGGATGGGATTGGGGAAATTGATTTTAAGGAAACGATCCCCGTCGACCAACTCATCGTTCCAGGTAAATATTTTTCTATATTTTCGCCACTCAGCGAAATCGCCATTTTCAATTTTGACTAACTCGGTTTCGAACATGAGCAAGTAGTTAATCGACGAATTCGTTTCATGTTGAACATCTTGATGAAGTTCGAATGCCAAAGTATGGTCTTGTGACTCATCAGCAGTGTCTATTTGCGTACCCGACTCGTAGAACTCATTTCTCAGCATGGCATAGGGCGCAAAACAATCATCGCGATTTGCGGGGCTGGTTCTATCAAAGATGATATTTTTGGTCATCCCGCTGCCTCGCAACACCGCAAATCTCATAACAACACCAATTCTTCTTCTAGTTGGCGTATCACTTCCGCGGCTGCCTTTCGTTCCTTCTCCCACCAACAAGAGGCCAAAATAATCTTTTGTTTTTCTTCGGAAAATCGGTACCGAATTAGCCGAGCAGGAACCCCACCAACAATCGCGAACGCTGGAACATCTTTTGTAACAACTGCATTAGCAGCAATGACTGCCCCGACCCCAATTCGAACCCCCCTCAATATCACAGCATCTACGCCAATCCATACATCACTGGCAATCTCGCAATCGCCAGTTGTAAGAGTGTCCCAAGGATCCGTATAAAATTTAGCTGAAGTTGAGATGCGATCCAGATGATGCTCACCTTGTCCGATGGACACGTTATTGGCAATTGAACAGTAACGTCCAATATTGCTCTTTGTCACATGGGTATAGCAACCAATATAGGTATAGCTACCAATTTTACTTGTCGCATCAACGCTGGTTTTGTGCAGAATCTCGATTTCTTGGCCATACCTTAAGGCGCGAGGTGACACATTCAGAGAACGAATACGGCAGGTCCTTACCAAATTAGCGACTAGCAGCCCCGGTAAATTACGTAGTCTTGAAAGCAACAGCATCAAATGCCTTGGAGTGCAGCAAACGCTTCCGGTATCGGGAAGTGATGGTTCCCAACGAATAGGCCGTTTTGATCGATGTGCTCGGCGTTCGTCAGCGTGCCATGTACTTCTGAGTCAAAATATTTCACCACTTCATTTTTGGCGAAGTTGCCTGCCACGATCGGGCGGCACTCAAAACCCAGTTCCTGCAATTTCAGTACCAAGGCTTTGCGCGTCAGTTGACTGCCGGGACGAATCACCAGACTGAAGCCAAACCAACTGCTCTCGCCGATCTCCTGCTGGATGATGATTTCCGGGTGACTTCTCAAGGCCGCTTGCAGCAGTTTGCCATTCTTGCGGCGCTCTTCAATCAAGCTCGGCAAACGTTTCAGCTGTTCAACACCCAGTGCACCTTCCATTTCCAGCGGCCGCACGTTGTAGCCGGGTAACACAAAGCGGAACGATTCTTCAAATGGGTCATCGCTCTTGTCGCTGCACACATGGTTTTGCTTGGGGAGGTTGCGGGTCCAACCATGCGCCCGCAGTGACAGCAGAATTTGAAAGATCTCTTCGTCATCAGTCACAATCAGACCACCCTCCATGGTGGAGATGTGGTGACTGAAGAAGGAACTGAAAGTGCCCATCACGCCAAAGGTGCCGGCTTGTTTGCCGTTAAAGGTGGCCCCCAGAGACTCGCAGTTATCTTCCATCAAAACGATGTCACGCGTGCCGATGATCTGCTGAATTCGCCCGAAATCATTCGGGTTGCCCAACAAATTCACCGCCATGATCGCTCGGGTCTTGTCGGTAACGGCTTGCTCCAACTGGTCAAGGTCGTAGTTAAGTGTGTGCAAGTCAATATCGACAAACTTGATCTTCAAGCCGTACTGATACAAAGGGTAGTAGGTGGTGCTCCACGAAACAGCTGGCACGATGACCTCATCGCCAAGCTGTAGTTTCAACTTTGAATTCTTGGTGTAGAACAGTGCCGCCACCATCAACAGATTAGCGGAAGAACCAGAGTTCACCATCACGCAATGCTGGCTGCCGATGTATTGGGCGAAGTCGCGCTCAAAGGCTTGTACGTTCGCGCCCATGCTGTACACGCCAGAGGCGATGACGCGCTGCATCGCATCGATTTCTTCTTTGCCCCAAGAGGCGGTGGCTAATGGAAACCTGACACTCATTGCTGACACTCCTTCAGATAGTAGCTGTACGTTTTTTCGATGCCGTCACGCAGTTCATGACGTGCCGACCAGCCCCATGTCTGTTGTCGCTCCACACTGACAAGCTTGCGTGCCATGCCAACAGGTTTGCTGAGATCATGAACAAACCCGCCGGTGTACCCCATGACCTCGGCCGCAGCTTGGTAGTAGTCGTTGATGGTGTGGTCATGCCCCAAGCCGACGTTCATATAAGGGGGCAAGGTATCGAAGTTTGATATCGCGCGCAGCACCGCATCAGCCAAGTCGCCCGCGTACATGAATTCACGCCGCGCAGTACCGTCACCCCATATCTCCACGACCTGTTGTCCGCTTTGTTTGGCTTGATGAACTTTGTGGATGATCGCGGGCACCAGATGCGAAAGTGCCGGATCAAATTTATCGTAGCGGCCATAGATATTGCAGGGGATAAGCGTCTTGTACTGATAACTCGTATCTTCGCGCATGATGTATTCGCAAAGCCGCGCCGTTACCACCTTGGCAAGAGCGTAGCCCTCATTGGTTGGCTCCAACTCGCCCTTGAGCACCATTTCTTCAGCCAACGGCTCGGAGTGGTTGCGCGGATACATGCAGGAACTGCCCAGGTTGATCAGCCGCTTGATACCGGCCTGATGCGCAGCCCAGACGATGTTGCGCCCCATATCGAGGTTGTCCGTCAAAAACGCCACCGGCTCGCGCATGTTGGCCTGGATACCGCCCACTTTGCCAGCGGCGTGGATGACAACATCCGGACGATGGTCCTGTAAATAATCCCGGGTCGCTTTGTAGTCCGTCAAATCAAGCTGATCACGACCAGGAGCCAGAAACTCCCACCGTGCTGCCGCTGGATGCTCCAGTATATTTTTACCGACCATGCCACGGCCACCCGTGAGCAATACTTTTTTGAACTGCATTCTTATTTTTCGACACTGGCCATCACGGCATATCCGTGCTGCTTGAGCAGTGCATGCTGCCTGGCCTGGTCCAGATCGTGAGTCACCATTTCATCTACCATTTCATCCAGCGTGATTTCGGGTACCCAGCCCAGTTCAGTTTTGGCTTTACTCGGGTCACCCAGCAAAGTTTCGACCTCTGTGGGACGAAAGTAGCGCGGATCAACTCTGATGATGACATCACCCACCTTGAGAGCCGGAGCATTGTCGCCAGTGATGCTTTGCACTAAGGCGTGCTCATTCACGCCCTGCCCCTCAAAGGTCAGGGTCAAGCCCAACCGGGCGGCCGCTTTTTGGATGAATTGGCGCACACTGTATTGCACGCCCGTGGCAATGACAAAGTCTTGTGGCTTGTCTTGCTGCAGCATCATCCATTGCATGCGCACGTAGTCTTTGGCATGACCCCAGTCACGCAGAGCGTCCATATTGCCCATGTACAGACATTGCTCAAGTCCTTGGGCAATATTGGCCAGACCCCGCGTGATCTTGCGCGTCACAAAAGTTTCGCCCCGACGCTCGCTTTCATGATTGAACAAGATGCCGTTGCAAGCATAGATACCATAGGCTTCACGGTAATTGACAGTGATCCAGTAGGCATAGAGCTTGGCCACCGCGTAAGGACTGCGTGGATAAAAAGGCGTGGTTTCACGCTGGGGAGTTTCCTGGACCAGTCCATATAACTCGGAAGTACTGGCCTGATAGAAACGCGTTTTTTTCTCTCGCCCGAGAATACGGATCGCCTCCAATAAACGCAGCGTGCCCATGCCATCAATATCTGCCGTGTATTCGGGGCTCTCGAAGCTGACAGCGACGTGACTCTGGGCACCCAGGTTGTAGATCTCGTCTGGCTGCGTTTCCTGCACGATGCGCACCAAGTTACTGGTGTCTGACAGGTCGCCATAGTGCAGCTTGAAATGGGCATCCTTAATGTGGGGATCCTGGTAGATATGGTCTACCCGCTGGGTGTTAAAGGAGCTGGCACGGCGTTTGATTCCGTGCACGACATAGCCTTTCTCCAACAATAACTCAGCCAGATAAGATCCGTCCTGTCCGGTAATGCCGGTGATTAGAGCAACTTTGGGGTTCGTTTGAGAAAGAGTAGCTTGAGTCATCGGATTGTTTTCATCGAAACAGTTGTTGTAATTTACAGGCCCAGTTTCGAAATTGAATCAGCCTGAATTTGCTATTAAAAAAAGCTTAGAACTCTCTTAACCTAACGGTACAAACTGTCAATTCTATTCGTGAAAAAGGATGCTGACTATCGCTGAAATGTGCACTCCAGTCCCGAATCGACATCATCAATTTCTGGCTGATGTTGTTCAGCGCCAGATAGAACAGTTTGAACACTGCGTTGCCCGTCGGGAACGAGCCTCAAGTCTTGGTGATTTTTCGTAAGCTCATGTTGACGGACTCAATGGCGTTAGTCGTTTAAATCACTTTGCGGGTATCTGGTGGGGTTTCATGGCGCTGATCCTGTACCAGGTGATGCGCATGCGGCTGAAAGCGGCCAAGAGGACGGAATCGCCAGCCACGCTGCTTGAGCAGCTCAATCGCACTCACCAGCAGACGGTGCAGACAACGGATGGAAAAACTCTGACCGGGTTGACCGAGATGGCGCCCGCTCAGAAGTCGCTGTTTGCCGCCCTGGAACTGGCACTACCCACATCTTCCGATCTGGTCAAACCAGTTTTGTAGTCTGCGCTTTGGACGCCGTTTCTAATAAAATCAAGGACTTGCGTGCCGGAAGTGTCGAACTTAAGAAGACAGCAGTTCCCTGCCAAAACCGTTTACACAAAACTTCTTACGCCCTCGCTGACTAGCCTACCAACACACACGAAAAGCCAACTCGACGAGTTACTAACACATCGCTGGTATTCCAGCGCCCACAATTTACTATACATCTTCAATACTATGAAGTATCGAACGTCAAGGTGTTCTGCCAAGCAAATACTTTAACTATACGCTTCAACGAAGATAAATCAAACGTACATAAAGACCATGCGCTAAGAACATTGCCATCGTGCGCCATGTTGTACTCACATGCTGAACGTCGAAAAAATTCAAGGACGGCAGCATCAAAACGGTATGCAAAAAAGCACACGGAGAAAATGACAATCTTCGCATAATTTTGAAACAAAATTTTTCATGAGACCGCCCTACCCTGCGGGCCATGAATAATCGGATATCGTCTTAAGTCTATCTAGTAATCTGTGCCTTGAAAACTACTACTATACATGATCAGCTATTTCTTTAAAATGCGTTATAAGCTCTGCCACACGATCCGTCAAATGATAATGAGTCATGAAATATTTGCGGCCTTTCTCACCAAGGCACGCACGAGCTTCAGGCGACATCTCGTACAAACTTAACACCGCTTTTACCAAACTCTCAGCATCACCCGGCAAACAAGTAAGTCCAGCACCTGCTTTGATTACAACACTGGCGGATTCACCGTTACTGCTTGCGATTATCGGCTTCCCTGCTGCCAGATAACCTTGTAATTTACTCGGAATGGTTGATGAAAGTGCGGGGTCATCTCGCAAAGTTAACAACAAAACAGATGCCGATGCATAGATTGCAGTCATATCCCCAGCCGGAACTTGTCCAGTCATCACAATATTGCCCAATTGGAAATCTGAAATATCGGCACTGATAGTATCAGCCATACTGCCACTACCGATCAAATAAAATTTAATGGATTGAAAACCTTGCAATAACTTGGCCGCTTCAATAATCGTTTCGCAAGACTGCGCTTTACCAATATTGCCAGCAAAAACCACAGAAAACACTGAAGCAACATCATTTGCTAGCCGCATGCTCGCTTGAGTTGTGGAGGGCACGAGCGGCGTATCTTCTGCTGAATTTGGATAGAAACGAATATTACCTTTTTTATTTGTCCATCGCTCGACGGAAGAACGAAATCCCTCTGACTGAATCAGTATGGAGTCTGAGAAGCAGTAAATATAGCGAACTGCAAGCCCCACCATACGTAATATCCATCGGTTTTTAATAAATCCCGTCGCCACCAAGGCATCGGGCCAGATATCCTGCACCCAAAGGATAAGGGGCGCGCGTTTCAACCAAGCCACATAAACCGCTGGTAGAGCTTAACAGCGGTGAAGGTGCATAAACGAAAACTGCATCAAACTTCTTTCCACGCAGGGCATAAGGTGCAAACAGGTAGCCTGACACGATAAATGAAAGGTAGTTAAGTGCCATACCTTTGCCGGAGTTCTTGCCTCGTTGCCTCAGAGGTATGCGGATCACCTTAAACCCAGCATATTCTTCCTGCTGAATGCCCATACTCCTGTATCCCTCAAATATCTTTCCCTCTGGGTAATTGGGTTTGCCGGTCAAAACCGTGACCTCAATACCTTGAGCGTGCAAGTTGCGCGCAACTGCATTAATATGAAAATTCTCGGGCCAGAAGTACTGCGTCCAAATCAACACCCTCATCTCAGCACTTCCTTTAAAAACTCGCCGGGTGAATTAATGCGATTGATGGGTTCGGGATCTTTGAGAAAACGCCTCACTGCGCGCGCAATTGACAATGGTGAACTGGGGTCGAACGTCTCAACCGGTTCAATGACATCGCGGATGTAATCCAGTTCAGGGGCCAATACTGGCAGTCCTAATTGACTTGCTTCGATCAACGGCAAGCCATAAGACTCAACCATGGAGGGAAAAATCAAGGCTGATGAAGACCGGTAAAGATCCGGCATATCATCTGCGGGAACGTTACCAAGGTTCAAAATGTTCACGCCGTGTTCATCTCGAATTTTTTTTATTTCACTTGCAAGCAGTGGATGACTCAATGGATCGACGGTAAGCAGCAAGGACGGCATAAAGCCAACTTCTGCCAGTAAGCGCCACGCCATGAGTAGGTTGCCATGGTTCTTGTGTGCATCACCACTTGCCACGTACAAAAAATCATACTTTTTCAATGACGATGCCACTGCGTCAATTGATGCATAAGCATCGGTTCCAATAAACGGCAGTACCGAAATTTCAGTCTGGTTTCCCAGACAGCGTCTCACCACAGATGCCATCGAGTTGGTTTGCACAATATACCTATCGCAGTTTCTGGAAGCTGCGCGTGTCCACCAACGCTCCACCGTCAGCCGAAGTCTGGTTAACAACGGATACATACGCAAGGAACCTGTTTCAAACAGAAGTCTATTTTGTACGAAGACTACGACGCGCCCCCGAAGTGGCAATAACGGCGGTAATCCGTGAAAGCACAAAACCGTATCATTTGAAGCGCAATATCGATGTAGTCGCCACTCAGCGCAAAGGCGCGCCAAAACAGATCTGTTTACCCAATCGATGATTGTACTTTGGGGTAAAAAAAACTTACCCCGCATACGGCTATCAAGCTGCGCCCAAACGAACGATGTTGGACAAGATGTCAGTAAACACTTAAGTAATTGCAGGCCGCCCCCAATATGAATATTGGGAGCGTGAAGCAAGATGCAGTGAGTATCTTTCTTGGTCAATTTGTCAGATCTATTCTGCAAGTTCAATATCTTGGAGCAACCAAAGTCCCAGACATTTGTCAGCAAATAAATTATTGCATTCAGTGCAACCTTCATTGATCATTTTAATGGGTTGTGGAAAATTGAATGGGGCTAATTGCATATTAAGCGGCCGCCAAAATTCACCATCGAGATCCGCATTATGACCTCTATCTTTAAAAGTAGTTGTAAGCAAATACTTGGCCCCTGAGCGCTTAAAGTTAGTAAGAATCTTCAATGCATCTGCAAATGATAAATGAACTAGACAATCTCTTGAAAAAATCAAATCGGCTTTTGGTAGATCGCCCTCTGCCAGATTCAAGCATTGAAAGGAAAACGTCGAATCAGCGAAATTACTTTGATTTTTTGCCACGAGTGCATCCACGATATCGAGGCCAATGTATTTCTCAACAGGTAAACCAACTTTACTCATCCAATACCAATCACCACACGGAGCATCTAGGAATACTTTAATGCCCAGCTCAGACAATAGCGTGGGAAGCTCGCGGCGAATGACGGCAGTCTGCCGCAAGTCCGAGCCCTCGCCTGAGCGCGATACACCACCGCCGAAGATATTCTTCTCATAAACCTCTGAAAACTTTTCTTTGAGCTCCATGTTTTGTAACGAATCGGGACATGGCGTCGCCGCCATCCTTTTTGAGCCAAACCAGTATCGGATTGCATGGCGAACATGAGTAGGAAGCATTCGTCTGACTAGTTGAACGATTTGAGATATAAAAATTCCCCTTGCGACTATAGTGATAGCCAAAGCATTTGCGCGCAACGAAGATTGTGAAAAGCTCTTGAATGAAAGGCGTATCGCAGTCCTGCCAGCATTCAAGAAACCTCTGTACCACATACTGGCGGCAAGTCGAGCATAGGCCACTGACAGTTCTTGGGATGACGGGCGCAATAATTCATCTCGAGTCAGTTTTTCTACAAATCCAGACAACAATGCGTTGCATTCCGAAAGCGCAAAACCCGCCAACTTAATACTGCCTTGCTCCGGATGGCTGCGTGCTTTAACCAATCGCTCGGGAAGATGGATAAAGCGGCATGACTTGGCCATTTTAAACCACAAATCATAATCCTGAGTTGTTCGCAGACGCTCATCAAATCCACCCATTTCGATCAATGCGACCCGAGGAATAAGTAGCGTGCAACCATGCAGGGTATTTTCCAAGGTGAGCCAATATCTGAACTGCTCAGGTGGCACGCCCCGCATCAATATTGGAATTGTATTTTCTGAATCGGTATAGAAAACGGAAAAATCACTATAAATAATGGTTCTTTCGTGCTCCGAATAAGGCATTGAAGCCAACATCTTAATCTGATTCGATACTTTTCCTATGGCGTATAAGTCATCATGACTAAGCCAGGAGAAGTACTCCCCCGACATCTTATCAATAGCCATATTGAGCGCCGACGCGACGCCCCCGTTAGGCTTCTCGAAATAACGAATTCGAGCGCCATAAGATAAAGCGATCCGCTCAGTTTCACCAGAGTCATTGGATCCATCGTTGACCACCAATATCTCAACATTTTGGTAAGTTTGAGCCAAGGCACTATCGATAGCGTGAGCCAAAAAATCGCCGCCATTGTATACGGGAATAATGATAGAAACCATTGGGTTGAAATCTATATTTGTTATTGCCATAGTGTTCAACCTTTCCCGATCTGAGTCCTTCGATACCAACTAAAACCTAAAACCTTCAATCTGATCAAGAGATGTTTTACTACGTAAGGAGGCCAATATTTATATGATTTGTGCAACAAGATAGAAGCACGATCTTTCCATTTTGGAATAGTTAAAAAAGCACGTCCATAATAATAATACAAACCACCCAGGCCGATTCTCAGCGTCAAACTTCCCGCCGCAGCATCCTGTTGCAGTATTTTGTTCGCATAGTAGTCTAGCGCCGAAATTATTTGATCCGGATCTTGCTCGCCGAGACTGTTGTCTATGTGCGTGCGTAATTCGCATGTGAATTCTGGTAGGGCATCAATCCGGACGACTTTTGAGATGCGGCGCCACATATCAGTATCCTCAAAACGATGCATTTTTTCGTCAAATCCGCCTACTGCCGAAAATACTTCGCGTCTTACCATCACAGTCGGTAATGTAATGGTTACCGGACGGAAAAAGGCAATCGACTTGTATATTTCCCCGGAAACGGAAGCGATGTATTTTTCGTCCAACGCATTACCTGAGTAATCAATGCAATAAGCCGATGTATAAATCATGCCAATATCTGGATGGCTATCAAGATAGGTGACTTGCGATCCAATTTTAGTCGGCAGATACAAATCGTCCGAATCCAGGAATGCAATATAACGTCCTTTGGCTAAACGAAGTGCCGAATTCCGTGCGTGCGATCTCCCCATGTTTTCCTGCTTTATGTAAATAATTCGCGAATCCGAAAGTTCACATACAGCCGTACCAGTGTCATCAGTTGATCCATCATCAACGACAATGATCTCGAAATCAGAAAATGTTTGCGCAAGCACACTGGCAAGCGCAGCACCGATGAGATGGGCGCGATTGTAGGTCGGGATAATTATGCTAACGCTTGGAATCAAAGTTACCCCAGGTAAAAGTTGTAGCGCATGTCGATGCGCTGATATTTAGGGGATCACTAAAAAATTTTGACAGTGTCACCTACAAATTAATTTTGTCGAACGCATCCGCCGATCCCTCTGCCATACTCGCTCTACCCATTGGGAAATGTTGTGGAATTCCGAATGGGGACGTAACAAATTTATTATGAGGAGCTATAGGATAAACATCCTGCTGCTCATATTTCCAGTGGACGAAAAAAACAAGGTACTTTTTTCATATTACCGTACGCCACACTGAGATCAGGCACAAAACGCTCGATCACTTGGTGCTTCGAAAATTGTCGCAGTGTTGCGCGGCTGGCAACGGAAGATCATGCGGTTTACATCTCTAAACACTACTGATCACATTTCTATTCCTGAGACCGATCACCGAGCAACTACAAACTGATTTTCGAAACAATAAAAGCTTGTCCATGAAATCCGAAGTCAACAAATTTATTCAGCGTGATTTGTGGATTGGCCAGAAGCCACTCCCGGCACGCACGTTGGTGGCCAAAGTCGGGCAAATTGCGATAGCATCGCCAGTCATCAAATTGCAGCACAGAACCCACAGAAAGCCTGTCGGTCAGAAAATCCAGCACGGGCACTGTCGATTCATAAAGGTCGCAGTCTATCCACGCTGCCGCCACCTTCGATACCGAACCGCATGCATGACCGCCAGGGCTTAATGATGAATTAAACCACCCCTTGATGGTGGCTATCCTGCTCATGTCTACCCCGCGCGCGCGTAAGTTATCTTCAAACTGCTCGGTGTCACAGGCAAACTGCCCCTTAAAAAACCACTTGTGTAATTATCCTTCGCATCAATTCCTTTTGGCTCCGGGAGCCCCACAAAGGAATCAAGCGCAAAAAATTTCATCTCGGGAAATAACTGAGCCATTATTTTAAAGGCGTAAGCAAAAGTTTTACCATCAAAAACACAAAACTCCAAATAATCTCCCTTCAGCTGAGTTCCAACCAAGTAATCTGCAAGATTATCAATAACATTCCAACGATTCTTCTAATAACTAAGAAGCCGATCTTCAAGATAAACGAGGCGAGACTCCAATGCAGCTATTTTTCGTCCCGCTCTTGGAGCCATCTATCGATACCCAACAACTTTGTAAAAAATGATATTAAAAACCTTTTAGGAACTCAATAATATATTTTGAAAGACGACAATGTAGCAAAAAACAGCCACCCTTAAGCCTGCAAAACCTGCCGCCGCCACAATTCGGTCACCATAAACAACCAAGGATGCGACCAAGGGCGGCGCCCCTCGAGAAACTCCTGCCGGATACGGACGACAGAAACAGGATCAAAAAGTCCGGCATTTGTGACTGATTCCATCGACATAGTATCCGCCAACACTTCCGCCAACGGCCCTTTCAGCCAATCTTCATAGGGTAGCGAGAATCCCTTTTTTGCACGGGCGGTTAAAAAATCTTGTGGGAGGTACTTTTTTGCTACATCGCAGACAATACGCTTGACCCCGGATTCCGCGTAGCTCGCATTCGGGTCCAGGGTGCGATTACTCATCTGCAACTTGCTACTCACTGGCAGCGACAAGGCAAAGTCCATCAGTCCAACATCAAGGAATGGAACTCTTACCTCAAGAGAATGCGCCATTGAGCAAGCATCAATATCGCGCAGCAACTGGTTACGCGTATATCCATTCAGACAGAAGACACTCGCACGATCAAGCAACTCCCCACTTGGCAACTCGTCACACTGCATTAAATCTTCGGCAAACGAACGGGGATTGACACTGTTCCGGCGTGCAGAAGACAAAAAACCATGAGCCGTTGCTGGACCGAAGCAGTGATACTGACGCCCAAAGGCTTCACAAAACTCTGCGTTATCAACCCCCGCAGGATAACCACGCCTTGCTCGGGGTTTGACAAACCTCAGGTGGCTGGCCAAACGACGGGCGAAAGAAACTCCCGGGGTTGGGTAAGCATTATCAAAGCCATTCTGAATATTGGCAAACCACGGGTACCCCAGAAACAGTTCATCTCCGCCGGTGCCGGAAAGCGAAACGGTGACCCCTTGCGCTGCCGCATGCGAAACAAAGTAACTATTGAGCCCATCCACCGATGGTTGATCCAGGCCAGAGATAAATTTTTCCAAGTGAGCGACCATATCGTTGGCCGTAACCAACACCCGGGTGTGGTCGGTTCCCAGATGACGTGCTATTAACTCAGCTTCGAAGCTTTCGTCCGTAGCGTTGGCGCCTTCCTCGAAGCCGACTGAAAAGGTTTTTACATGGCCGCCGGTTTCCCTGGCCATCAAGGCCACAATCAGCGAAGAATCGACGCCACCGGACAGGAACGCACCCACAGGCACGTCTGCAACCATCTGCAACTTCACGGACTCAGTCAAAGCAACCCGAAACCGCTCCACCTGTTCCTCATATGGAAGCTGACGCAGACCGGGTACACGATCAAAACCGTAGGACCAGAAGCGCTGCAATTTTGAACCACTACCATCTACCACCATAAAGTGAGCGGGGGGCAAGGCTTTTACGCCTTGAACCAACGTCCTTGGCTGATAAACCGACCCCAAACTTAATAATTGCTGCAGAGATTCTGAATCAACCTTGCGCGGCACCAACCCGCTCGCCAGCAATGCTTTCAATTCCGATGCAAAAATGAAAGATCCATTGATTTCAGAATACAGCAGTGGCTTTACACCAAACTGATCTCTGGCAAGCAATAACTTCTCTTTACCGGGGCCACCCCGTTTATCGTAGATTGCCAACGCAAAGATACCCCGTAAATGCTGGAGAAACGTCTCGCCGAATTCTTCATAAAGCTTCAGGACAACTTCGGTATCTGACCCGGTTTTGAAGCGATGCCCCCTGGATTCCAACAGAGCACGCTCGGAGCGGTAGTTATAAACCTCTCCGTTGTAAACGATCTGCACCAGGCCGCTCTCGGAAGCCATCGGCTGGTGGCCGCCACTGGTGGTATCGATGATCGCCAGACGCGCCTGCGCCAGAGCGACCATATCGTCCAAATACAGTCCAGAATCATCCGGCCCCCGATGGCGCATGGCCCCGACCATTCGGTTTAGAGTTTCAATATTGGGGCGCTGAAAAACACCTGCGATTCCACACATATTTATATTTTTAATGTAAGGTATTTTTCACATACAAAGGACGACTTTAGATTGAACATCTGACGCCGAACAAATAGTGGCTTGATATTATCAATCCAAGTCGAACGCAGTTTCATAATTTAGCTTCAACCCCTGATCCTGCGATTCCTTCATCAATAAGCAATTACCTACCGCCAATGCTTCAATGTCGGTCCCCATAAAGCAACGAAAGGCGTCTTCCGGAGTACAAACGATAGGTTCGCCACGCACGTTGAAACTGGTGTTGACGATGACCGGGCAGCCAGTTTGTCGCTTGAAGGCCGAAATCAGAGCGTGATAGCGCGGGTTGGTATCAGCATGCACGGTCTGGATGCGCGCCGAGTAATCCACATGCGTGACGGCAGGTATCTCTGAGCGCGGCACATTAAGCTTATCGATACCGAACAGGTGCTGCTCCGCCTCGGTCATGGTACGGCGACGGCTCTTCACCACGTCTGCCACCAACAACATATAAGGGCTGTCCCCATCCAGCTCGAACCAATCGGCGACGTCTTCTCTTAAAACTGACGGGGCGAAGGGTCGAAATGATTCGCGGTACTTCACTTTAAGGTTCAGCACTGACTGCATGGCGGGAGAACGGGCATCCCCCAAAATAGAGCGGCCACCAAGTGCACGGGGGCCGAATTCCATTCGCCCTTGGAACCAGCCTAACGCCTTGCCTTCGGCCAGAGCGGCAGCACAGGTCTCGAACAAGGCGGCATCATCCAATACGACATACTTGGCACCGGCAGCAGTGAGCCGGCGTTCAATTTCGGTCTGTTCGAAAGCCGGTCCCAAATAGGAACCGCTCATCCTGTCATTGCCATCAGTCGTTCTGGGCTGCCCCAGATGAATGTGGTGGATCGCCAAGGCCGCACCCAAGGCCCCTCCGGCATCACCCGATGCCGGTTGTACCCACAAGCCGTCGAACTTGCCATCGCGTAGCACCTTGCCGTTGGCAACACAATTAAGCGCCACACCACCAGCAAGGCACAGATTTCGAATGCCGGTTTCGCTGCGAATCGCGCGCGTCAGGCGCAACACCACTTCTTCCGTAACCGCTTGGATGGAGGCCGCGAGATCCATATGGCGCTGCTCAAGCTTTTCTTCCGGCCGGCGTGGCGCCCCCCCGAACAGGTCATGAAACCTTGTCGAAGTCATGGTGAGGCCGGTGCTGTAATTAAAATACGATTGATCCAGCCGGAACGAGCCATCTGGCTTGAGATCGATCAAATGATCCAGAATCAGCTGCACGTATTTCGGCTCACCATAGGGAGCCAGCCCCATTAATTTATACTCACCTGAATTGACCCTGAAGCCCGTGTAGTAAGTGAAAGCAGAATAAAGCAGGCCGAGCGAATGCGGAAAACGAATTTCCTTAACCATCTGAAGCTGGTTGCCGCGCCCTACCGCGAGCGAGGTAGTTGTCCATTCGCCGACACCGTCCATGGTCAGCACTGCAGCCTCATCGAACGGTGAGGGGAAGAATGCGCTAGCGGCATGGCTCAGATGGTGCTCGGAGAAACGCAGCCGACTCTCCCAATCGTAATCAGGAGCATAGGCCTTAAGTTCTTTGCGGAGCAGATCCTTGAGGAACAGTTTTTCACGTAGCCAAATCGGGATCGCCATGCGGAATGATGAGAACCCGTGCGGAGCAAAGGCCACGTAGGTTTCCAGCAGACGCTCGAACTTGAGGAAGGGTTTGTCGTAGAACGCGACATAGTCGACATCGCCCAACGCGACGCCGGCCTCTTTCAGGCAATATTCGACTGCATTCTTCGGGAATCTGGCGTCATGCTTCTTGCGCGTAAAGCGCTCTTCCTGTGCTGCGGCAACAATTTCGCCATCGCGCAACAAAGCGGCAGCGCTGTCATGATAATAGGCGGAAATACCAAGGATAAACATACTGGCCGCCTAGAATAGCGCGTAAATGAACGGCGCGACTACGCTGCCTTGCGCCATGACGATCAACCCGCCCAACAGCACCATCATAACCAGAACAGGCAACAGCCAGTATTTCTTGCGGATGCGTATGAAACTCCAAAGCTCTTTAAAAAAAGACATGTAATATTCCTAAAATTGGTTTTTAAGAGACTCGGCTTCGGGTCCGGGTGGCGAGCGCTTGATCCAGTAACTCGCGGCGTCACGATCAAACCGCAGGCGCAACAGATCTTTCCCCAGCAGACGCATGATAAGGCCTGTCGGAGTAACGACGCCATAGAACAAAACGGCAAGCGCAACAGGACTGACGATGCCATGAAGCAACATCCCGAATCTGGCCCACATGCGGTTGAACGGCACAAGGATAGCAGGGAATGCAAGAGCAGCAATGCCGCAAGCCATGCCGATACCTATCGCCCAGAGACGCAAGCGATGTCCTTGCAGCAGAGGCAGCAAGGCGACGATCAGGAAGAACGCCGCAAACACTAGCCCGAAGCTGCGCTCGGAAGCGCTGTCTGCATTAAGGCCGGATGTTTTATCTTCAGTAGGCATTTGGGCATCATCCTTAATTAATATTTATGTTCGCCAATATGGCCTTGCTGATTATCGAGTTACCAGATTCATTAACATGAAACCCATCCAAGAAAATATCGCTTGACTTAACATTAAACACCCCTGTAACATCAACAGAAGAAATGCCCCTAATTTGCAATTCGTTATTAGCGTCTTTTAGCGCGGGATAACCGACAGCATAAACCTCTCTTAACTCCAATGGATAAAGCAAGCCATTTAATAAAAGGCTTTTCTCCCATTCAGTGGGCGCATTGACTGAATATAGACTAGGTTGAATAAAATGGTAGAAAACAGCCCCTTTCTTTTTGGCATAAACAGACGCCTCTGAAATATTGCTTATGTAGCTCCGCTTCATTTGCTCCACTAACTCTTTCGGAAATTCAACCTTGCGCACATCGGGATTAAACGGATATAGAAAACGCCTTACAAAGGCCGAATGATCTCCTAGCTTTCCATACAAAAAGAAAATGGCTTTTCTTGAAAGTCCACCGCCTTCAATTTGTTGCCTATTTGCACTTATCATCGTGCCTGTTGGATTTTTATAATAAAGAGACTGGATGATGTCATTTACTCCATCATAAAAAATGACAATATCACCATTCCCAAGGCCATGAGCATCGTTAAGCAATCGCCATAGTTGGTGCTTAGTTGTCAGCGAGGTTGCTCCAAGATTTATCACTTGGTAGGTTTCCGGGGATTTTTCGTTCAGAAGTCGCTGAATCTGGCTCGGCACAGTGTAACGATCAGGAACTTCCTGGCACATGATCGTTGACCCGCCAAAGACCCATACCCGATGTTTCGGATTACTGGGTGAGCCTGTAGTGACGCGAACACCATCGACAATGTTGATATATGAGCCATTTATATCCGCGGCTCGATAACCATATTTATCATCCGCTTTCCAAGTGACATTATTCCTCTCAAATGAAAGCTGCGTCACATCATAGTCTGCATCTCTGTATGGAGGTGGCGGTGGAGATGAAAGCGATATCTCCCTCCATGTGCGCGGCATCGGCGGCGAAATTAGATCAAATAAGCGGGTGGCAAATTCGGCAACAACAAGAGCAATTAATATTGAGCAGAAAATAACGACCCCACCCATCACCCATGCCATTAATTTGTTATCAGTATTCGACATAATTATTATATGTTTTAACCTATTGAGGCTAACCAACTATATGAGAACCAATGAATTCGGCTCCCAAGTTCGCGAGGCCCGGAAATAAATTGGCCGCTTTAACTTCAATTGTAATAGAGTCTGCCACAAAGTGCAGTATTGAATAATATGATGGATTGCTTACCCCATCGTGGTTCTCGGCAACCGCAACATTAATAAAGTAACTACCTGTATTTAGAATAAAATCTACCGCGAAATCAAATCCCTTAGATTCCCCCGCGTTGATTTCCTGCTCAATGCCCTGTACCGATGTCGACGTACCATAGATCAAAACACCCGTTAAGGTTCGTATATCAAAACCAACAGATATCGATTTTATAGATCGATTTGCTTTGACAAGGATGCGAACAATATAACGTTCGCCCTCTGTGAGCTGTCTGATGGAAGATACCTCCCCCTCTTCTAATATCTCGACCGAGCGGATAAAAGCATCAGCATGTTCAATGTCATTAAATTGATTACTGTCGCCATGAGAAAGAACAGGCGGCTTGGAATCATTGAGCGCAGCCATTTCTTCATGCACTTTCTGCTCGTAGAGATAACCCACCTCACGCGGACTCCCCACCGCAACGACGCTGCCTCGCTCCATCAGTATTGCCTTATCACACAGATCATAAATCTGCTGCAGACTGTGAGTGACAAAGAGTACTGTCGCTCCGCTCTTGGCAATCTCCCGCATTCGGGCATAACTCTTAGCGCTGAAAATCATGTCGCCCGTGGAAAGCGCCTCGTCGACAATGAGGATGTCCGGATCAACGCTGGCCGCGATGCTGAATGCAAGCCTTGCAACCATGCCGCTCGAATACTCTTTACAAGGGGAATCGATAAATTCCTTCAGGCCGCTGAAAGCGATGATATCGTCAGCCTTACGCCCGATTTCATCATGCGTCATTCCCAAGCAAAGACCTCCCAGCAGGATATTTTCCCGCCCCGTCAGGTCCATGTTGAAGCCGGTACCAAGCACCATAATGGCCGACACGCGACCCTTAACATCAACTTGCCCAACCGTCTTGTCCAAGGTGCCCGCAATAATTCTGAGCAGCGTGGTCTTGCCCGCACCATTTCTCCCGATGATGCCGACCACTTCACCCCGGTTAATTTCGAAGCTCACGTCTTTCACGGCCCAGTGTTCGCGGTGCCGCGATTTTCTGGTCAAAAGCTCCCGCAATACATCGGATGGCCTAGAGTACATCCGATACATCTTGCCCAGCCCATTGACCCGGATGGCTACCTCTTTGTTATCACTCATAGGTAGCTCCCGAAATGCGGCTTAAGTCGTGCAAATATCATCGCTCCAAGCCATGCCACAATCGCACCAGTCAGTAACGCTACCAGCCAGACAGTCCAATTACGAATGCCGCCGTAGTAGGCTGCATCGTGAAAATTTTCTACGAACATCGTGATGGGGTTCAAATAGACAAGGAACCTCAAGCGCTCAGGCACCCAATTCATGAAATAAAATATGGGCGCTACATAGATGCCGATCAGGGTGTACATCTGGACAATTTCCCTGATGTCTCGCAGGAAAACGCCTATCGCAGATATTGCAAAAGATGCGCCGAGCAAAAACAGATAAAACGGCACAGCTGCCAATGGATACAGCAGCAGGGACGGGCCGGCCCGCCCAACCATAAGCCCATATATCACCAAGCCGGCGAATCCGATCAGAAAGGTAGGCAAGGTTGCTAGGACCATTTTCACGGGAAGAATCTCGACGGGGAACACCACTTGCTTGACCAATGAGGCTTGGCTCGAGACGATCGATGAACTGCGTCCCAAAACGTCCGCCACAACCAGCCATGGCACGATACCGGATACCATGTATAGCGTGTGATCCCCGGGAACATCAAGCCCGCCATCCACCTTCATACGGAACACCACCGCAAACATGAAAATAAAGACTGCTATTGTCATCACGGGGTGTACGACTGCCCAGACAGCCCCCAGCACCTGACCTGAATAGCGATCCGAAATATCTCGTTTGGCCATCTCAAGAAGCATCCGCCGATGTTTGACAAGGCTCCCAAAAAGGAAACGCGTTGCAGCAATTGTTGACATTAATTGACCTTCATTGTGTTACTGCCCTGTCGTGACAAACGCGCCACTTCTTCGTAATAAAGCAGAGCGCGCTCCTTGACCCGCTGGCGATCCGCCATTTCACGGATTCTGACCACATTGTTTGCGGCCATACTGTCCACCAGATCGTCGTCAGACATCAATCGCACCAGTGCCTCGGCGATTTCATCTGGGTAGAGATTTCTCGCGAAGAGAACGTTTTCCTCGTTCTTCACGACAGGAACTATCGTATCAAGGGGTGAAACCAGAGGGGCCGCACCAAGCGCCATGGCTTCCATCATGGTGTTGGGGATGCCGTCGCTAAGTGATGGGGCGAGCATTACCCGCGCATTGGCAATTCGAGCCAGGGTTTCCTCCCTGCTCAAGCGCCCGAAAGTCGGACAAGATGCCTTGATGTGTTCCGGAAAGAGTTTCTCATACCAGATCTGCACGTCAGACTGCACCATCCATATCATCTCGATCCTGCACGGCTGGATGCGATCCCATACCTTCAGGATCGCCTCGAAGACAGGCATGGCTTTCGAGGTGTAAAGTTCATAGGCTTTAGGCCAGACGATCACCCGCTCTCGCTTGGAAGGAGGCAGTTCCCACATCGACCGTAGTCCATCGACATCCATGCCTCCCGCACCGGATACCACCCCCATGCCCGGATTAGCAACCTTCTGTTGTGTCAGACCGGTGCTTAAGGCGTAATCGTAATTCGGCTGGTTGTCGGCAATAAAGTGGTCGCAGGTTTCAAACACCTCGTGAATCCGCGGCGCGAACTCCGGCGAATACCTTTGCAGCGCGATATCGGGGCCACCCCGCGCCTGCGCGATCCAGCGGCCAATGCCTGCAAGGCCGTATTGTTTCCGGGTTCGCAAATAAAAGTAACTAGCCGAATCGAAGCCCAGAGTGTGTATCACATCGGGTTTCCACTGCCTGATTGCATTGGCCAGTGCCTCTTCTATCGTGATCGGATTATCGCCATGACTAAATCTTTCAGCTAGGCTAACACCGGACTCAATCAAGCGTCGTAAAAGTGAGCTCGACCCCAACTGACCTCTATCAAGTGCATACTTTGCTTTGGAAGCGAGCCCCAACGGAGAAGACTCGGATGGAGGGAACACCGTCTTGCGAGTCGCATCATCGAATCGGGGCGCCCCGGAGCGGGTAAGGTAGGTCTTGATGTGCCAGTCGGCTGGTGACTCAGCCGAGGGCAACGCGAATAACCTTACATTGAAATCGGATCCATCGAGTAACCCGATCCAAGAATGCGTGTGAGAGCTCTCAGGAAAGCCGATGAAAAGAACTTTGGGACGGCCAAGATAAGGGTCTGTTTCAAATGCATTGTTCATTGTTCTTTGAGGTTGCCAGCCGATCCAATACGCTGGTCAACAAGACGCTCTATCCTAGTAATTTTGTTTGTCAACATTGCGATTGCGCATGTCAATATTTTTTCTGCATCATCTCTGCGATGACGCTCGTCCTCAAATCGTGCATTTGATACGCTTATCGAATTTTGAAGCTCATGCAACATACAACCAAATTTCAGTTGTTCGTTATGCGCAACGGCCTCGATTTTCGAGGTTCTTATATCCGCAGCCACCAGGGATTCATAAAGCGCCTTTACATCGGCTTCAATTGCCGGGACCCGAAGATATTGCCGTGCAGAATCTATAAAATTTGAAACAATTGACATCATCCGCGCTCCGATGTTGCTGTCACAAAAATCGTATGACTAGGGACACCATACAACATGCGAATTCCGGCCTCTTTCATTTGTTTGGCGGCAAAACCTGAACGCTCACCGACCGTCACCATCCCGAGACGCCTTGCCAACGGATCAAAGATCCGCGCCGGCCAGATTGGCTCATCCCACAACACAGGCAAGTAGGAATCCCACAGATAATCAGGAAGAGGCTCATGTTGAACACCGCTCAACTTCAATTTAAGCCGCTTAAAAAGAACTTCAAATGTCGCTTCTTTCCAGCGCGTGACATGGTGTGGAGGGATCTCGGTCAAGGCATCAGGAAAGTTTTTGATTGGACCGCCAGCATCAGGAGTCGTAACAATCAATAGCCCCCCCGGACGCAACAAACCAAGAAAGGTCTGCAGCATATCTATCGGATCACTCGCATGCTCGAGTACTTGCAGCATGCAGATGGCATCGAACGGAGGCACATTGACCGACCCCGCTTTTATCTGAACCAAATCGCCAGGCAAGACGTTCAAACCGCGGGATGACAGACTATCCAGAAGTTCAGCATTCAGGTCATACCCAAAAAGCTCTGCACTTGGCATTTGCCGCCGAAGATAATCAAGAAAAACGCCTGAGCCACACCCAACGTCAAGTATGCGTTTCGCTCCAGCAAGTTGCAGCTGACTTAATGCAGCGCCAAACTCCCACTTTTCTTCGTTGTAGTAATCTATCGCAGATATGCATTCGTAAAACGCTGCACTGCCAGATACAACCGGCTCAAAACGACCAAACTGACACTCGGTACACTCTTTTAAGGTTAGGGGCTTAGTTTCGTATTGCAGGTACGCACTCCAGACTTCGTCTGGGAACGGACGCCCAACGACACACTCCCAGCGGCGAAGAGTGTCAGTTAAGTTGACCACCGCCCGAGAGGCCGAGAAGGTGGATTTTTCGCAAATAGGACATATTTCCAAAACTTCCACCTTATTCTGCGGCGGAAAGCTTAACACGCATCCAGAAAGCGGTTGGCTCCGACTGTGGATAGTCACGGCGCATTCTCTCGAATTCGGGGAAAACTGCCAAAACCCGATCTGGGTAATTGATCATCATGTAATTACCCGGCCAGACCACCTCAAAGCGGTCATTAAAGGCAAGGAACGCCTGAAGCAGATATTGCTCATTCCAGTAGAGATGATTGTCGAAATAGACTTGCGGGTAAGGTCGCGGAAGACTGATATCGTGAACATGGATCAGCACCCCTGGTTTCAAGCGCGGCAGAATCTCTAAAAACTCATAATGCACGTCATTTCCACTGCGGATGACATGACTCGAGTCAATGAACAGCATATCGCCAGCCTCAAGCTGTTCAAAAAAAGAAACAGGAACATCCTGAACCCGCTCTACGACCAGCGAGTCCAAACCGGCGTAGCCATCCTTGAATATGGCCCAAGGATAGGGGTCGATAGAAGTCAAATGTGGTCGCTGCCCTGTTTCATTTTCGTTGGTATCAGCGGCGGCGATCGCCAGTAATGTGGAGTTGCCATTGCCGATTTCTACAATTTTTCGCGGCTTGAAGTGCCGGATCAGGCAGTAGTAAACATGTGCATCGACCGCCATATATCCGCCATTGATCAGGTAGAAACCCGGCGTTTGCGGTGGGACCTCAATTGGGAATTGCTCGCGGAATTCAGGCAAATATTTCGGACAAATCTGTTCCATCACCTCAAGACCTAACGCATCGTTGGTGTTAACACCAACCATTGCCGAAGGCTGAGCCCAGAACTGCTCCAGCCGGTCGGTATCGTCCGGAACCGGAAGGTAAAAGTGCTTCCTCAGAAGATGGAAGCCATGGCGATAAAACACATCATGGCAAGGATGCCCAGGCTCGCTCTCAATCCTGCGTGCCAACTCCTCGGCAAGACTTTCGGTAGAGCATCCTGACAGTTTTGGCGCAGAATAAATTCGGGAAAAAACGTTCGCTAACTTGGTACGAAAAGACCTGAATCTCATTGAGTTGAACATCATTGTATTAAAAAATAGAGTGGGATTATCGCTCTTTACGAGGTACTGAGTCGATCAGTGCCTCCCATTGGGGGACGATTTTCTTGACATCAAAGTCTTCTGCTCTCTGATAGCCACGTTTCACTAGCATCTCTTTGAGAGAGTCGTCGTCCATCACTCGCTCCACAGCGGCCACCAGCGCCTCGCAATCGCCATTGGACGCCAATAGTCCATACTCGCCATTGGCTAAAACCTCGCCAGGCCCAGTAGGGCAGTCCGTCGAGATCACGGCCGTGCCGCACACCATGGCTTCGACGAGAACCAAAGCAAAGGCCTCAAAGTGGGAGGTGAGAAGCAAGGTATCCGCTGCCGACATCCATGGGAAGGGGTTTGACTGTTCTCCCGTCAGAAAAACCAGGGAATGTAGACCACGCTCCTGAATTTGCTGCTCAATCCATACACGATCTGCCCCCCCGCCTATGATTGCAAGAGAAAAATCTCGTCCGCGCTGCTTGAGTAGGGAGCAAACCTGCAGTAGCAGCTCATGGTTTTTTTCGCCATCCAAGCGGCCGACATGCACCATCCTGAACATCTTCGCCGAGCGTTTCCATGCAGACACTTCGTCAACGCGGCACCAAGACTGACGACGGATATGCGCACAATTAACTGGATTCCATGTTGTTTTTATTTTTCCCAGAGGCACGCCAAAATTCTCGTGCAAGTCATTTCCACACAACTCGCTTGGAAATATCACAGCCTCGGCTCTTTCACATGCCGCACTCAACATCCATTTTTCTGCAAGATGTCGATCATTCCCGGAATACAGCCTGGGAAGGCATTTGCTCTCAACCGTATGCAATGATGCAATGTAGGGTTGTCGAATCGACGCTTGCGTCAGCCAGGCAGCTACCGTTGCCTCTTCCATCACGGTGATCAAGGCAACATCATTGCCAAAGCGCTGTATTACCTTTGACAGGCCATTTGCCGATGGACTGTGATGAGACATTGCGCTCACAAAATCTACGCCGGGCACCATGCTCGGTGCCGATGTATTTTTGACATTAGCGGAAGGTGCGCCCGTCGGTCCAGTCCTGATGGACGACAGCAAAGCCCTGAATTTAACGATCCGTCGCCCAACTCTCATCCGCTCGCGCAACTCAGCACTCAAAAGACGGCGATAAAGTGCTCGCCCCTTCCTCGCCACTCGTCTAATTATGGATATCTTTTCAGCTCCGCCATTTGGATGTGACGAACCGGCATTTCCAAACGCATCGAACAGATATTTCCTAACGTCAATTGTCTCGACGTCGTTAGGCAGGTCTGGCCCTTTACAGTGCTCATCGAACATAGTCAGTACAACGGGCCGATAACGTCGCCTATTTAGATTACAAACAATTTCATAAACAACCCGCTCCGCACCGCCACCCCACAGAACTCTCTCCAGAAAGAGAACTGGACGAATCGCGGCATCCGCATCAATAGCTTGAGACGTGAGTATCCTCTGAAGATTGGCCTCGGCTGAGGCGCCATCATCCCAGTGGATTTCCTGTCTGGCCCCGGCCCAAACAGGAATTGGCTCGTTCGGTAACGACACCCCCAACTCAAACTCACCCAGCCATGGAAGCGAGTTGTGATCGAGAGATGCAACACGAACTATCGGCACGCGAGCATGCCAATCATACGAAGAAGCCTCGTCCTGATGGTTCAACATCAAGATCATCGGTCGATAGCCTAGGTCTGCCAGTCGCTGCGTGACCTTTTTGAAGACAGGAAGCCTTTCTGCTTTCCCAAAATCAATAAAAACTATTCGAGCACTCCCTGCTTCGGGAGGCGCCTCCAAGGCCACATCAACCTTCATGAATCGCTTTAAATATTCTCGAACCGGCTGCAGCGACGAGTCTTTGCGAACTTGTCGTGATAGGTGTAACCGCGATGCGAGATCTGCGGGTTCTATCGGTGAATAGCAAAAACTCGACGCCCCCCCCGCTAGCGACAAGGCTAGCTGGCGCCACATCCATGACCATTCGTCGTCATCGCTGTCTCGAAGTGCCATTTCCTCTATACGAGAACACACTTGCTCCCTATAGTCTCGCTCCCGGTCGCTGCGAGAGAACGCCCACTCCAGAATCCTGAGCACCAAGGCAGGATGTGCCCCCAAACAATATATGAATGAAGATCGATCGCAGGCCACATCCAGCGCACTAGCTATCGCCGAGCATGCAGATGCAGTGTTTCTCAGATCAACCCATGGCACCAACTCCGGGAAGGAGTGCTCATTAATGAACCTTATGGCCGCCTTTGCGGTATCGAAGTAACAGGCTGCGGGGAATGTTTCAGAACCCTGCTCGGCATGATTTCTGCTGATTACCGTCCACTCTGGGATGAAGACCCCCTGATTCTTCGCAAGCAGCCGCAACCACTGGTCATAGTCCTGGGCGTAATAAAACGTCTCATTAAAGAAACCGACTTGCTCCCAAGCCGCGCGCCTCACGCAAATGGAAATGCCACTGATGTAGTTCCTGTGAAATAGCCCAAGTATCTGGTGCGCGGCATCTGGCAGCGGCCCCCATAGCTGTCTGCGCTCCTTCTTTCCGGTAGCATCCGTAAGAAGGGTGAAGAATGAGAAGAAGAAGTTGCCGTCTGGAACCCTCTCGATCCAATGACGATTTATGGCGAGCTTTTCAGGCTCGAACATATCGTCAGAACTCAACCAATGGACCCACTCTCCACGCGCCTTCATCAACCCTGCATTTAAGGCAGATGAGACACCGCCATTTTCCTTGTGAACAGCGCGAATCCTAGGGTCCCGTGCGACATACGCGTCGATTATCGCCGCGGTATTATCGGTCGACCCATCGTTTACTACGATTGCCTCCCATGAGGGATCCGACTGCGCGAGCAAACTTTCAAGCGCATGGACTAAATATTGATCCTGATTGAATGTGGGAACGATAATTGTGGCGAATGGATTCATAGTGCAAAACCCGGATCTAATGTTGCGTTAATAAGATTCCACTGGGGTTGTAAGTTGTTCAGATGGTCGCCCTTCTCCTGAGAGAAGCCCACAAGCCCGCGCCAATAAAAAGAATCAGGGTAAGCACCTGCATGATGGTGCCGTAAGCCACGCTGGCGGAGTCATCAACTCCATAGGACCGGAGCGCAAACAAGGTTGCGATTTGATATACGCCGACATAACCGGGAGATGATGGCAAGGAAGCCGCCGCCGCGATGTAGACCAACACCACCACGCCCGCCATTAAAGGAAGCCCCCATCCGAATGATTGAATGAGAAACCAGCAAGACAGGATGTCTAACAAACTCACCAGCCCTTGCATGGAAATCGCCAGAATAAGCCGATACGGCGAGCGCAATACTTGTAGCCCAGACAAAGATTGCTCGTACCATTGTTTTAGCCGGACACCCCATTTGCCGGCAAGTGCGAGGCGCTCGAACAGTGACCGAAGTCGATGCCCGCTCACAACGAAAATCACCGCTCCAACTGCCGCAGCGAGGAAGAAGAATGCCACCCCGAGCAGTCCTTGTCGTGCTTCCAGACCGACCTTCCAAGAGAGCAGCAGAATCAACAGCAAGCCGCATAATCCCAACCCCTCAAGAATACGGTCGATCACGCCGCTGCCGATGGCCAGCCCGCCTCCCACGCCGGTAAGTTGCTGCAGCCGCAGCATGCGCATCACATCACCCGCTCGCGCAGGGTAGATGGCGGCACCTAAATATCCGATGCATGTTGCCTCCCAAACCTTTGACTGATCTTTCGCGGGCAGGCCAGTCAGTATGTGCCAGCGAATGCTACGCAAACGCATGGAAAGAAAAAGGGAGGCTGCGCTCAAAGCGACCCACATGGGCTTCACAGAAATGACCGCTTCCAAGAAGGCATCCCAATTCACTAGGGAGAAAGACCAGACTAGGAAAACGATCCCTAGGACAAGTCCAAAAACGCGCATTGTTTGTTTCACTAGCAAATATCTCGATTTCTATTTGACAGGGATAACATCCCACGCCCCAGGTGAAACTTCTATGGTTGCAAATTTCACACGTCCAGGATGGTTCTTATAGATTAATCGATATGCGCCGCCATACCCGCTTTGAGGGTAAATCATTTCAATACGCATCCAATCAGGAACCGCCTTTAAGGCTGCGAAGGCGGGGTAGCCGTTATCCATGAACATGTATGTAAATCCATGCTCATATACTTGCAGCCAGAATCTCTCCGGGTTGGCTGCATCAAACGACATCTCACTGTCAACTTTTCCGTTTGTGCACTGAATCAAGTCCGGACGTAACCAGAATCTGTAATACGATCCGAGGTAGACGCGTGCGCCTGGTTCTGCGCTCTGATTGATTGCTTCATATACGTTCCGGGAAAGCACCTCATCGATATGAAGATTCTTCTCCGACTGCTCACCTAACAGATACTCATAAGCAGCTGGAACGACGAATATCTCGTGATTCCAACTTCTGGCAAACATCAGCATGCAAGAGAAAGCCGCCAATACAACACCATAGTTGAGCCATCGGTCAGTATATGAGACGCGCTCCATCGCCCAAGCAACCGGAACGATGAAAAGCAGCAATGTCGCAAGAAAGTAACGGGGCATGGGCACCGATGGAAACAAAACGATCCAGGCCAGCATACCCGCCACTGCTGCAGCAGTAATGGCTATTACTGGCGGGCTCCAGCGCCTGTCTTTCCAGAACACCCAGATCAGCATCGGAAGGAAGGCGAGCACTAACGGAGACAAATTCCCATACTGCGCCCAAAAGTTTCCGAAAAATGGCCAGAAAGGATATGTCAGGACAATACGGCGCGTTGTCTCAACGCTGAAATAGTGATGAGATCCGTATGTATCGACCAGCGTATTCAACAGGATATAGTTCTTCAGCAGATGGGGCACTAACGGCATCAGCAGGCTGCCGGCAAAAATCAGCGAATACACTGAGCATTCCTTCAGCAACTTTTTCCATTCACCAGCCGTGCAACGATTCAGCCAGTAAGAATAGATATCCCTCCAGAACAGCAGTACAAATATGGTCGGCAAGAAAGCCACGATATAGCTGAGTTTCGCAACCAGAGCGAATCCTGTAAACACTCCGGCCAGCAACACAGAGCCTTTTCGACTTGCCGCAGGATCGCAGCTCTCCAATGCGGACAACACACCTGCCAACGCAAAGACAGCAGCAAACAAATCTGTCTTGCCCTGCCCCCAGAAGAAGGCTACCGCCGAGGATGTAAGCAGCATGACCACACTCAACAGTTGCCCCCGCCTTCCAAGCCCCGCCTTTCGCGCGATGGCAGCCAATAGAACAGCCCCAGCAAGACCGCTTACCCACGAAAACAAGCGAGGAGAAGCACCCGGCATATCCAAGAGAAAAAGGGCGGCAAGCTGCATCTCTGCCAACAACCCGACGCTGCTGAAGGCCTCGTAACCCGGCAATGGCAACAGGCGGTGCGATGCCGCGATCACTTTGGGCAAGGCAAGATAAAACGCTCGCGCATCTCCGTCGATCCTGCCTGCGAACGCTGCTGCACCAGACAACAACAGGAGGGTCGCAAAGAGGGTTAACAACTGCCATATGAACGGCGCCTTATAGAAGGCGAACAAAATTTTGCGCATCGCTGCTGGCATTGCTTGCATGGACAGTCCCACTTTCCACAACCCCAACAAAACAAGAGGGGTTATCACGGCCAGCAACACCGGCTTCGTGAACCAGCCCATCAACGCCGGGATCAGGAAAAGACTTCCCAGGACCCCCTGGCCCATGACAAAAAAAACGACATATTCAACGAGGCCATTTTCTTTGGGGCGCTTAGGAAACAAGCTCAAGATCAACAATCCTGCACCAACACATGAAACCGAAAAAAAAGCGAGGGGGGAAAAAATAGAGAAAAAATGAGACATTGGCGTTGTTCGATTATTGGAGATAACCGGCCGAAAGGTAGGAGAGGAAGGCCTTGATCAATTCGCCAGAGAAACCTTTCGGATGAATTTGCCCCCGAAAGGCTGCGAACACATAGAGGACTGCAATGACCCAGCCAATCAAGACAATGCGCTCAAACGGTCTAATTTTCATCATCAAGGCCCCTCATTTCCGACTTCCAAATTCGACGCGTTCACGCAGCAGTGCCACTTCTTGCGTCAATAGTTTGATCTGGTGCGTATGGGTCGAGATGCGTGTCAGGCTGTCAAGCATCAGGAAGGCGATGAGGGCGAAGAACACCACTGCCAACACCATCAGTAACTCACGATCACCCATGGTTGAAGTGACACCGAACAGCGGCAGCCATTGCCACAGCGATACAGCCAGAAAGGCCGCACCTTCCGCCAATATCCAGCGTACCGTAACATGGGCGTTGAGGCGCCCGGAGCGCATCAGCCACAGCGTATAGATGAAGAGCAAGGCAAGGACCATCATGCAAATGCCTTGCACGGTATAGGAAGATGACATCATGAATGGCTTCTCCGAGGGGTCTTGTAGAGGATGCCCATAAATCCGACGATCACCCGCAACGGGTAGAGCATCGCCCTCAAGAAGGTGAACAGCGACTGGCCTCCCGTGCGACAACGCATCCTGACGGGGCGCTCAAGCACGCGAAATCCTGCCTGGTGCAGCATCAGCAAGGCTTCGGCTTCCGGATGATCGACCGGGTATTCCGTGGCAAAGAAGCTGAAGGCGGCACGATTAAGTGCACGATACCCCGAGGTTGTGTCGTTGATACGAACGCCCGTCGCCAGATAAAGAATTCCCGTAGAAAAATACATGCCCATGCGTCGAGCAAACGGCGTCTGATAGCCGGTGTCCGGTGCATCTGGCAGGTAGCGTGAACCGATGACGCAATCCGCCTCCCTTGCAATGATGGGTGCCAGGACGGTCTGAATCTGGCTGGGATCATGCTGCCCGTCACCGTCCATCTGTATCACCACGTCGTAACCATTTCGCAGGGCATAGGCAAAGCCCGTCTGAACCCCCCCGCCGATGCCGAGATTCACCGGCAAGGAAAGCACAGGGAATCCGGCGGCCTTTGCTACCTGCTCCGTCGCGTCGGTTGATGCATCGTTGATGACCACGGCATCGCAACCCGTTCTGCGCACCTCGTCCAGAAATGCCGGCAAGCTTTCTTCTTCATTGTGAGCTGGGATGATGATGAGTATCTTCATGATTGGGCTATCAAATAGGTTGGGGGCTCTGTATTCATCTCAGGTGTCAGGCTTTAATGTGTTTTTTAGTTCACGCACATCGCCAATGATGCGTGCGGGAACGCCGCCCACGATAGCGTAAGGGGGGACGTCCTTGGTGACGATTGCGCCGGCACCGATCACCGCGCAACGGCCCACACGAACAGATGGCAGGACTACAGCGTTAACGCCGATGTAAGCGCCTTCTTCGATGACGACATTACCTATTGTGTATTCAACACCGACGATTTTTTGTGTCAACGGCGTAAAAGCCGTATGACAGATCACCTTGGCACCACGTGTAATGTAGACACCATCGCCGATGGTGACATGCTCAGGAAAAGACGTGTCGATCAACACGTTCGGGGCGATGTATATCGTCTTATAGTTACCTATCTGCACGCCACGTTTTTTATGAAGCCAGGCTGCCAGCCATGGTGGTGCGATGGATACATATGCAAGATACCCAACCAGCCCTTTCAACAAGAAAGAGGGGTTGGTGAAATATTTATGCATCAACGAGGTTTTTTTGTTATCTGACATTGCTTAGTAAATTCCCTAATATGACCGATTGAATACTTTCAGTATCGTGGCACAACAAATCAATCCGGGGCCAGCATAAGATTCATGAATTCACCGTCATCGCTTTCCTGTTTGAATCCCAATGCATGGAACAGCCCCAGGCTGGGCTGGTTATCCAGTCGAATCGTTGCCAGCACACAGCTGGGTGCACAAACAGCGCGCAGCCGCTCCAATGCCATCTGAAGCAGATGACGCCCCATCCCTTGCCCACGAGCTTCTGGAGCGACCATGATGCTAACTTCCCACGATGAAGCTTGGCGATGATCGAAACGAATCATGCCGATCTTCTGTCCGCCATGAACACCGATAAGCAGAAGTCGGCTCGGATCATCTATCGCCCGTGAATACCATGCCTTATGGATTTTTTCATTGATAGGCTGTGTTTCCCGCGACATGGCACAGACAAGGCGGTCATTGCGCCAGCGTAAAACATCTATGGCATCTTCGAGTTGCGCCGTTCTCACAATAAGCGGCATTCCAGCGAATTCATATAATCCGCCTTGTCTGGCCATCTTCATCTCCGGTAGTTCGTCCATACCTTGTTAATAGCGGCCACCACATCCACCACATCCTGATCGGTCATGCTTGGATAGATGGGCAGGCTGATCACTCGTTCATACTCGCGCTCAGCTACTGGCCATTGGCCGCGCTTATAGCCTAGGTTCGCGTAATAGGTCATCCACGGTATGGGGACATAGTGGACATTAACGCCGATATTTTCGGCACGTAATGCAGCAAACACTTGGGAACGGCTAGCCGTAATCACATCCAGGTTGAGGCGGATAACATAGAGATGCCAAGCGGAAAGACAGTCAGCGCGTTGCTCGGGCAACTGAAGCATAGGCAAGCCATGCAATGCCTCACAATAAGCGGCAACGATAGACCGCCGCCGCTCCAGCCAACGGTCTGATTTGGTAAGTTGGCTGACACCCAGTGCGCAGTTGATGTCTGGCAGCCGGTAGTTAAAACCGAGATCGACTATATCGTATTCCCAGGAGTTGGTCTTGTTTCTGGCATGCAGATCCACGTCTATCCCGTGGTGGCGGAAAGAGCGAACCCGCTTGGCGATGCCCGCATCATCTGTTAGTACCATGCCACCCTCGCCCGTGGTCACATGCTTGACGGGATGGAAACTCAGGGTTGTGATGTCTTGCAGGGTGCCAACTTTCCGCCCCTTGTAAGTGGCACCCAGTGAGTGGGCCGCATCCGCAATGATGGTCAAGCCATGCTCGTCGGCAATGGCGCGCAACGCATCATGATCGCAAGGGTGTCCAGCAAAATCCACTGCCACTATGGCCTTGGTGCGAGAAGACAATTTCCTTTTTACATCTTCCGGATCAAGATTTAAAGTGTCTGGCGAGAGATCGGCAAACACTGGGGTCCCACCCACGTAGAGTACGCAATTGGCGCTGGCTACAAAAGAAATCGCGGGTACGATTACCTCGTCTCCAGGACCTATCCCCGCAGCCCATACGGCGGCATGCAATGCTGCGGTTCCGGTGTTCACGGCCACACATTCGGCGGCGCCGGAATAACGCGCAACGGCAGCCTCGAATTCCTTCACCATGGGGCCGGTGGTCAACCAGTTGCTTTTAAGTACCGAATCCACAGCGAGGCGATCATCGTCATCAACGCATTGCCGAGCGTAGGGCAGGATGATCTCCCGAACCGGGGTGCCGCCATCGATAGCCAGCTTGGTCATCTAACTTACTCCTTGAAAAAATGGATGAAACTACTGAGCCGAGTAAAGCTAGAACGGGTACGCAGGCTAGTCGGATTGACGCCTTTCACATCGTTTTAGTGCGTCCTTTTCTCGACATCACAAATTTACTCTGTGTCCTGATGCTCACGAGTTAGGTGTGCTACAGGCGCCACAGGCTATGCCCCGCAGCACGGATTGCCTCTGCATCAAATGCAGACTTGATATCCACAAACACGCCGCTTTTCTTCAATGGCTTTAGTAAATCTGCTAAAGATTGCTGTAGATACTCTTTGTGCGTCACAGCAGCCACAATGGCATCGACTTCTTTCGGCAGGCTCTCCCAAGGGGTCAATTCAATTCCATATTCATGTTTGGCTTCCGAATTTTCGGCCAGGGGATCGTGAACGATCACAACGCAGCCAAAATCAGTCAGTTCGCGCACGACATCGGCAATCTTGGAGTTGCGCAAATCCGGGCAGTTTTCCTTGAATGTCAGCCCCAGCACCACGACCTTCGCGCCTTTTACACGGGAGCCTGCCTGAATCAGGAGCCTTACTATTTGCTGTGCCACATAGGAGGCCATGCCGTCGTTGATCCTTCGCCCGGCCAATATCACCTGCGGGTGATAGCCCAACATTTCTGCCTTGTGCGTCAGATAGTAGGGATCCACGCCGATACAATGGCCGCCGACCAAGCCTGGACGAAATGGTAAAAAATTCCACTTTGTACCAGCAGCATGCAACACTTCCAGCGTATCAATGCCGATTTTTTCAAAGACGATTGCCAACTCGTTCATCAGCGCAATATTGAGATCGCGCTGGGTATTTTCGATCACCTTGGAGGCTTCAGCCACTTTGATCGAACTGGCCTTGTATACACCCGCCACAATCACTGAGGCGTAAAGTTGCGCGACCTTTTCCAGAGTTTCCACATCATCCCCGGAAACCACTTTCACGATCTTGGTGATGGTGCGTTCCTTATCTCCCGGGTTGACCCGCTCCGGCGAATAACCAACATGGAAATCGCGCTTCCATTTCATACCGGATTCCCGCTCCAGCACGGGAATGCAAATTTCCTCTGTCGCGCCCGGGTAGACCGTCGACTCGAAAACCACTACCGCACCACGCTTCATGTGGCGACCGACTGTGGTGCTTGAGGAAACAAGAGGGGAGAAGTCGGGTTGATTGGCTTCGTCCACAGGGGTGGGCACGGCGACGATGATGAAATCGGCTTCGGACAGGTCTTGCGGATTTGTTGTGGATTTTAGTTGGGTGGCAGCCCTCAAATCATCAGTGGTGACTTCACCAGTCGGATCGAGGAATCGACGGTAGCTATCGACTTTCATCTCGGACAGGTCATAGCCTACCGTCTCGAATTTCTTGCCAAATTCGACTGCCAGCGGCAATCCCACGTACCCTAAACCTACAACTCCAATTTTCATCACGCACCCTCAAAACTTATTATCTCGGCAGTCTGGTAACCATATACAACTCGCACTCCAGTAGAAATCACATACTGGACAATTAGCGCATTAGTCAAGTCTATGGTGTTTCGGACATGGATTCATTTCGACCATACCACTCGATTGATGAAATCCACATAGCTCAATACGACACGCAGCACCTTCTGGGATACCAAGCCACCCACATAGTCCGGAACGATGTTGAATTGTCTTGCTGCTTTGTCGTGTTGCTGGGTTACGATGCGCACCGCATCAAGCACCCTTTCAGCCTTGAGGCCGCTCATGATAAGCACGCCCTCGTCCATGCCCTCAGGACGCTCATGGGCGTTGCGTATGGTCACCGCTGGCAAGTTAAGCAGGGAAGCCTCTTCGGTGATGGTGCCGCTGTCGGACAGCACGCAAAACGCTTCCATCTGCAGCTTGACATAGTCGAAGAATCCAAACGGTTTGAGAAAGTGGATTCTGGGATCCAGGCCGTCCAATCCCAGCCTCTCCAGTCGCTGCCTGGTGCGCGGATGGGTAGATACGATGACGGGCATTTGATGCTGCTTAACTAAGACCTGCAACGTATCCAGCAAATCTTGCAAGTTTTCGGGTGAATCGACGTTCTCTTCTCGATGGGCGCTTAGCAAGAAGTACCGCCGAGGTTCTAGGTTGAGGCGGTCAAG
>Ga0209724_1000529_pt1 | contig 36624 bp, 36 predicted proteins | sample grotaG_FD_184143 | JGI IMG/M metagenome (GOLD analysis project Ga0209724, IMG submission 184143) | Glacier valley bacterial and archeal communities from Borup Fiord, Nunavut, Canada, to study Microbial Dark Matter (Phase II) -... | ecosystem: Environmental > Aquatic > Freshwater > Ice > Glacier ... | reverse complement strand
CGCTCATCTGTTCGAACACGCCGCGGATCGTGCCGTCTTTGCCGCTGGTATCGGTGCCTTGAAGCACCACCAGAAGCTTGAACCGCTTGTCGCCATAGAACAGGTTCTGCAGGCGGTCGAGATCGCCGGCCAGCACGTCCGTCGCGGCCTTGTCGACGGCCTTGCTGCCATGCGAGAAAGGCTTGCCGGCCGGGTCGACGCGTGTTAAGTCGAAGGCCGCGGTGACGGCGGCGGTGGGGCTGCGCGACGGCTCCGCGCCGCTGAACTGATAGTCGGCCAAAAGCGCCACGGTTTTCTTGGCCAAGAGTCGGTCTCCGTGCTCGTCTCTCGGCGGGGCGCCGGTTGACGTATACGTCAATCAATGCAGTGTAGCCCGTGCCTTCGTGCCGCTCGCGGCCTCAGCGCCTGAACCAGGCACCGCCTTCGAGGTGCCACCGGTTGTCGTGCTGGACCCAGCGGTGCGGTGCCCAGCCATAGCCCGGCCGCGGCTGCTCGTAGCGACCGCCGACCCAGTAATGGCGCCGGCCGCGCCAGCCCCAATACCCGTTGATCCAGACCGCTCCGGCATACGGCGCGACGGGCACGACCTCGACATAGGGAGCAGGCGGCCCCACGTCGGCGATGATCACTTCGCCGGCCGGCACGTAGGCGTACGAGCGGCCGACCGGCGTGACGACACATGCCGACAGCGCGCTGAGGCCGGCCACTGCGAGCGCGAGCCGGACGGCCCGGATTTGAAGAGGCGACATGGTGGTCTCCGCGAGCTTCGGCAGCGCCGACAGGGCGTGCCTGCTCACCTAACCTGCCCGCACGCTGGCTGGATGACCCACATGGAAGCGCTTTACAGAGCTTTTCCGTCGCCGCCCGGCCGTTTCGCAAAAGCTGCATCATCACGAGCCGAACAGGAGCCGCTCGTGACCCGTGCCATTGCCCGTTTCCGCTCGCTCGTCATGCTGGCCTGGTTCGCATTCGCGGGCGCAGGAGTTGCGGCAGCCGAGCCCGTCTCCACAGCCGACGCGAAGGCCGTGCGCAGCGTGGTCGAGGCGCAGCTTGAAGCCTTCGCAGCCGACGATGCCAAGCGCGCCTTCTCGTTCGCCGCACCTTCCATCCGCGAGATGTTCGGCACGCCCGATCGCTTCATGGCGATGGTGCGGGCGGGCTACCCCGTTGTCTACCGGCCGGCGAGCGTGACCTTCCTAGCGCCCATGCGCATCGACGGTCAACTGGTGCAGGGCGTGCAGCTCACCGACAGCGCCGGCTCGCTCTGGCTGGCGGTATACCGACTCGAGCGGCAGCCCGACCGCTCGTGGCGCATCGGTGGCTGCGACGTGCAGGCCTCGGCCGGCAAGATGACCTGACGCGCCGCAACGCGAGAATGTGCCGATGACTTTCCTCGCCGTCGACGTCGGCAACACGCGCCTCAAGTGGGCGCTGTACGCCAAGCCTCAGCCCGGCGCGGCGCTGCTCTCGCACGGTGCCGTGTTCCTCGAGGCAATCGACGATCTCGCCGAGGGCACGTGGCGCGCGCTGCCGGCACCTTCGAGCATGCTCGGCAGCATCGTCGCGGGCGAAGGCATCCGCCGCCGCACCGAGGCCCAGATGGAGCCATGGAGCGACCTCGAGCCGCGGTGGGTGGTGAGCGGCGCTGCCGCCTGCGGTGTGACCAACGGCTACGACCATCCCACGCGCCTGGGCGTCGACCGCTGGGTGGCGCTGATCGCGGCGCGCCAGCGCGTGCTGGAGTCGGGAGCGCCGCGGCCGGCGCTGGTGGTGATGGTGGGCACGGCGGTCACCGTCGACGCGATCGATGCGGACGGCCGCTTTCTCGGGGGCCTCATCCTTCCCGGTTTCGGCCTCATGCTGCGCGCGCTCGAGATGGGCACCGCGGGCCTGAAGGCGCCCACGGGAGAGGCGGTCGACTTCCCCACCAACACCAGCGACGCGCTGATGAGCGGCGGTGCCGATGCGATCGCCGGCGCCGTCGAGCGCATGCATCGCAAGCTGCGGGGTCGCTGCGGCGAGCCACCGGCGCTGATCATGAGTGGCGGCGCAGCGGTCAAGCTGGCGTCGATCACCGACCTGCCTTTCGAGACGGTCGAGACGCTCATCTTCGAAGGGCTGCTGCATCTTCAATCGAAGCGGCTGGCACTGTGAGGCCGACACAGACCACGTTCACCGCCGAGACCCTGTGGGAGCGCGGTCGCGCGCGGCCGGAAGACTTCATCGCCAACCGCTACAGCCGCGCCCATCGCCTGCGGTTCGATGGCGGCGCCGACGTGCCTGGCTCGTCTTCGCCGCACAGCGTGCCGCTGCCGTGGTCCGACGCGAGCGCGGTCGATCCGGAAGAGGCTTTCGTGTCGGCGCTCTCGAGCTGCCACATGCTGTTTTTCCTCTCGCTGGCCGCCAGGAGCGGCTTCGTCGTCGATCGCTACGAAGACGCGGCCATCGGCACGATGGAGGCGAACGGCGAAGGCCGCATCGCAATGACCGTGGTGACGCTGCGCCCCGCCATCGCCTTCTTCGGCGCGAAGCAGCCGTCGGCCGAAGACATCGAGCAGCTGCACCACGCGGCACACGAGGCCTGCTACATCGCGAACTCGGTCAAGACCGAGGTGCGGGTCGAGCCCGCTGCTGCGTGACGCCCCGAGCTACAGGATAAATCGCGAGAGGTCTTCGTTCTTCGCCAGGTCGGCCAGCTTGGCATCGACCGCGGCCGCATCGATGTGCACCGTCTGGCCGTTGCGGTTCGGCGCATCGAAGCTCACCTCGTCGAGCAGCCGCTCCATCACCGTCGAGAGTCGCCGCGCGCCGATGTTCTCGGTGCGGTCGTTGACGTCGAAGGCGATCTGCGCCAGGCGGCGGATCGCATCGGGAGCGAGCTCCAGCGTCACGCCTTCGGTGGCGAGCAGCAGCGTGTACTGCTTGACCAGGCTCGCGTGCGTTTGCGTGAGGATGGCCTCGAAGTCGTCGACCGACAGCGCGCCGAGTTCCACACGGATTGGGAAACGCCCTTGCAGCTCGGGAATCAGGTCGCTCGGCTTGGCGACGTGGAACGCACCCGAGGCGATGAACAGCATGTGGTCGGTCTTGACCATGCCGTACTTGGTGCTCACCGTCGTGCCTTCGACCAGCGGCAGCAGGTCGCGCTGCACGCCCTGGCGCGAGACTTCTGCGCCGTGCGACTCCGAGCGCGAGGCGACCTTGTCGATCTCGTCGATGAAGACGATCCCGTTCTGCTCGGCGTTGGCGAGCGCGCTGGCCTTGATGTCGTCGTCGTTGACGAGCTTGGCTGCTTCTTCGTCGACGAGCAGCTTCTGCGCCTCGGCGATTCGCATCTTGCGCGCCTTCTTCTTTGCGCTGCCGAGGTTGGCGAACATGCCCTTGAGCTGCTCGGTCATCTCTTCCATGCCGGCCGGGCCCATGATCTCCATCGTCGGCTTGGCTTCCGCCACCTCGATCTCGATTTCCTTGTCGGCAAGCGAGCCCTCGCGCAGGCGCTTCCTCATCACCTGGCGCGCGGTGTTGTCGGCCGAAGGCGAGGGCGCCAGGCCGAACTCGCTGCGTGCGCCGGGAACGATGATCTCGAGGATGCGTTCTTCAGCCGCGTCTGCGGCGCGTGCCCGTTGCCGCCGCATCGCCGTTTCCCGCTCCTGCTTGACGGCGGTCTCGACCAGGTCGCGCACGATCGAGTCGACGTCTTTGCCGACGTAGCCGACCTCGGTGAACTTGGTCGCCTCGACCTTGATGAAAGGCGCGTCGACCAGCTTGGCGAGGCGACGCGCGATCTCGGTCTTGCCCACGCCGGTGGGCCCGATCATGAGGATGTTCTTCGGCGTGATTTCGCCGCGCATCGATTCGTCGACCTGCTGGCGGCGCCACCGGTTGCGCAGCGCGATGGCCACCGCGCGCTTGGCGCCGCGCTGGCCCACGATGTGGCGGTCGAGCTCCGAGACGATCTCCTGCGGCGTCATCGAGGACTTCGTTTCGGTCATGGCTCCAGCGTCTCGATCGTGTGGTTCTGATTCGTGTAGATGCACAAGTCGCCGGCGATCTCGAGCGAGCGCTTGACGATGTCTTTCGGCGCCATCTCGGTGTGCTGGAGCAGGGCGCGTGCGGCGGCACTCGCGAACGCACCGCCGGAGCCGATGGCAACGATGCCGTATTCGGGCTCGAGAACGTCGCCGTTGCCGGTGATGATGAGCGAGCTCTCGCGGTCGGCCACCGCCAGCATCGCTTCGAGCCGGCGCAGCACGCGGTCGGTACGCCAGTCTTTCGTGAGCTCGATGGCCGAGCGAACGAGATGACCCTGATGTTTCTCGAGCTTGGATTCGAAGCGTTCGAACAGCGTGAACGCGTCGGCCGTGGCGCCTGCGAAGCCGGCGAGCACCTGATCGTGATGCAGCTTGCGCACCTTGCGCGCCGTCGCTTTCGCGACGGTGTTGCCGATCGTCACCTGGCCGTCACCGCCGAGCGCCACGAGATTGCCGCGGCGAACGCTGAGTATCGTGGTCCCGTGATAGGTGATCTCCATCGGGCGCAGATTGTGCCGAACCCCGACGACTTCAACCAACGACCTAGATCGTTCGCACCTTGACGTTGGCGTGCTCGTTGATGCCCATCGCGCCGAAGAACAGGGCCACCATGCGATGCGCGTCGACGAAGCTGACGGAACGGTTCTCGGCGCGCCGGGCGAGCACCCAGTTGAGCAGGTCGCCGGCTGCGATGAAGTCGACTCGGATCAGCTTGGCGCACGAGACGTTCACGATCTTCGCGCCACCCAGTTCACCGTCGAGTTTTTGCAGCGTCGCCGCGATGTCGCCGACGAGTTGGCCGGAGAGCTCGACCTTGCTCACCTGAACCACCTGCGGGTCGTCGCTGACCTGCGATTCCTCGAAGCTGGTCGAGACGTCGCTCACGACCGAGAGCGGCGGCTGCGTGGTTCCCTGGTTCGAGCCGGAAATGCGCACGACGCAGCGCGCCGGTTCCCAAGAAGGCGGTGAGACTTCGTACGTCACGCAGTAGTCGATCGCGGTCTCGTCGAATTGGTCGGCCCGGTTGGTCATGCGCAGGGCATCGAGCCGTACTTGCCAGAACGCCGGGTCGGCGTCGCGCACGCCGGTCGGTGCGGCTTCCTGCAGCACGGCGAACAGCCGCTCGCCCGAAAGCCAGCGCATGTCGAGATCCTGCAAGATCCAGCTGCGGAACAGCTCGGAGAGACGGCCGCTGGCTTCGGCATCGATCGATTGCAGCAGCGCCCAGTCGAAGACCCAGGGCAGCGGCATCTGAAGGGCCAGCGAGGCCAGCTTGGCGACTGCATCGGCGTCGAGGTACTCGGGGCAGACCCAGCCGACCTGGCCGTCGGCGCGAGCGCTCGCGGGCCGCTCTTCGCTCGCGCTGGCGGCTTCGGCCACCAGCTTGGGCAGCGAGAACCATTGCGGCGCCGACCAGCCGAACTGCTGCGCGTAGTCGAGTGCCAGGCTTTCGAACTTCTGCTGCTGGCCGGTGGCGCGATACAGGTCGAACACCACCAGCCAGGTCTCGGCGTGCTGGGCACGTGCGCCGCCGGGTCCGGTGAGGCTGGCCAGCGCCTGCTCGCACTGCTCGAAGTCGGCGTTGGCGAAAGCGATCACGGCTTCGTCGAGATCGGGGTCGTGGGCGACCTCGGTGCTCGTGGCCGCCGCGAAGGCCTTGCCGAACTCTTCTGCGGCCGGCATCTCCAGATGGATCGGCGCCAGCGACAAACCGTTCGGCTGCGGGCCGCGGGCAGGCGCCGGTGCGCTCGGCCGCACCGAGGGCGGCATCACCTCGGGGCTACCGCTGCGGGCGGGCGCAGCGGCCGGCGCCGGACGCGCCGGGCGCGTGGGCGCGCCGTCGATCGGGGCCGGCTGCGTGGGCGCGTTGTAGAACTCCGGCGTGCGGCGCTGCGTGCTGGCGTACGCGTCGCCCACCATCTGCTGCTCGATCTCGTCGATCTTGGCCTTGACGCCGGCGTCTTGCCGGGCTGGCGGGTCGGCGCTGCGCGGCACCGAATCGTCGATGCGGGAAGAGCCGCCGAGCGCTGCGAGCTGCTCGCTGGTGAGGCCTTCACGGCGCACCTTGCGCAGCATGTCGAACTCGCGCTTGCGAACGAAGTCGTTGCGGCGCTTGCGCTCGATCATCGCCTTGAGCTCGCCCTTGGCGTAATCGCTCTCGCGCGTATCTTCCGCGGGCACGTCGAGTTCGGTCCAGTCGGTCGACGGGTTGGCGACGAACTTGACGACCTTGCGGAAAAAACTCGTCGTGTCTTTCTGTTCCGCCATCGGGAGGGTCACCGGATCGATGTTGCAGCCTCGAGCCGCATGCGCACCGGTCTCCGGTCAGGAGTGAGTGCGCGCCTTCGCGTTCAGTCGCCGAACATCTTCTGTTTCAGCTCGCGCCTCTGCTGCGCTTCGAGGGACAGTGTAGCGGTGGGCCGGGCAATCAAACGGCCCAGGCCGATGGGTTCGCCGGTTTCGTCACAGAAACCGTAGTCACCCGATTCGATGCGCCCGAGCGACTGTGAAATCTTCTTCAAAAGCTTGCGCTCGCGATCGCGCGTGCGCAACTCGAGGGCGTGCTCTTCCTCGATGGTGGCCCGGTCGGCCGGGTCGGGGACGATGGAGGTGTCTTCCCTCAGATGCTCGGTGGTTTCGCCGGCGTTGCTGAGAAGGTCGTCTTTCAGCGTCTGCAGCTTGACCCGGAAGAACTCGAGCTGCTTGTCGTTCATGTACTCGGCCTCGGGCATGGCCTGAATTTCGTCGTCCGTGAGGTCGCGTCCGGTCTTGCTCTTCCAGGCATTCGCCAGCTTCGGGTCGGCCTTGTGCGCGTGGCGCGGCGTGTCGTGTTCCTGCTTGTTCATTTCTCGCGTGGGAGGCCGGGGCGGTGCGAACCGGTCGGCGAATCGAGACGTCGGTGCCGGCAGCGGGGCCTGCACGGGGGCGACGAAATACTTGGGCGTGCCGCGCCCTGGTTTCCGGGGAATGACGCCGGGCGGCATGACAACCGGGGCGGCCACCGCACGCACGGGCTCGGCGACCTTGGCGGGAGCGCTTGCGACAGACGCCGTCGGCCGCGGAGCGGGTGCGATTTTCTTCGCCGCGACCGCGGGCTTGGAAACTGCCGGCGCAGAGGCCGTTTTGGGGGCTACGGGCTTTGTGCTCTCGACAGCCGATACGGTCTTTTTCGCGGCCGGGGCCGGGGCTGGTTTTGCGGCAAGGATCTTCGACAAAGGGGCTTTCGTTGCGGGCGTCTTCTTCGCCACGGGGTTTGCTTGCGCGGGTGTCTTCCTGGCGGCGTGGGCTGCGGGCTTGGGAGCCGGCACGGCTTTCGTGGGAGCCGGCTTGCCGGACATCTTGCCCGCCGCCTTGGCCGCGGCTTTCCTGGCGGGCGGTGCCTTCTTGCCGGCTGCGCTGGCGCCGGGGCGGGTCTTGCTGACGGCAGATGTGCTCACGGATGCTCCTCGCAACAGCGGCACGGCCCGAGTCACAAGGCGCGTCGGGCTGGGTTGCCCCGGTTTTCACCGCCGCGGATTGTAGTCACGCCGATCGTGCCCTAGGTGCGCATTTCAACGGCCTCGAAAAGCCCCTTCGGCATCCCGGTGCAGCCCGTGCGGGGGCTTGACGCATTCAAACCAGGCAACCCTGCAAGCCCTGTCTCAGGATGTCGCTCGGCAGGTCGATGCCGATGAACACCATCTTGCTCTGCTTCTTCTCTCCGGCCGCCCATTTCGGGCCGAGGTCGCTGCCCATGAGCTGGTGCACGCCCTGGAAGATGACCTTGCGCTCCGAGCCTTTCATATGCAGCACGCCCTTGTAACGCAGCATCTTCGGCCCGTACACCTGCACGATGGCGCCGAGGAAGTCTTCGAGCTTGCCGGCATCGAAGGCCTTGTCGGCGCGGAACACGAACGACTTCACGTCGTCGTCATGAACGTGGTGGTGCGGGTGGTCGCAAGCCTCGCCGGGCGCGTGGGCGTGGCCTTCGTGGCCGGGTTCATGCCCGTGATCGTGTTGCGCGTGATCGTGGCCGGCGTGGTCGTCGACCTTCAGGAAGTCGGGGTCGATGTCGAGCTTGGCGTTGAGGTTGAAACCCTTCAGGTCGAACACGTCTTTCAGCGGCACGTTGCCGAAGTTCACCTTGGTCTGCGGCGCGCGCGGGTTCATGTGCTTCACACGGTGGATCAGCGCCTCGACGGTCTCGTCGTCGACCAGATCGGTCTTGCTGATGAAGATCTGGTCGGCGAAGCCGATCTGGCGTCGTGCTTCCTGGCGCGTGTCGAGCTGCTGGTCGGCGTGCTTGGCGTCGACGAGCGTGAGGATCGAGTCGAGCAGATAGCTCTCGGCGATCTCGTCGTCCATGAAGAACGTCTGTGCCACGGGGCCGGGATCGGCCAGGCCGGTGGTCTCGATCACGACGCGGTCGAAGTCGAGTTCGCCTTTGCGCTTTTTCTCGGCCAGGTCGGCGAGCGTGGTGCGCAGGTCTTCGCGGATCGAGCAGCAGACGCAGCCGTTGTTCAGCTGGATGATCTGCTCCTTGCTGTCTTGAACGAGGATCTCGCTATCGATGTTCTCTTCGCCGAATTCGTTCTCGATCACGGCGATCTTCTGGCCGTGCGCTTCGGTCAGCACGCGCTTGAGCAGCGTGGTCTTGCCGGAGCCGAGAAAGCCCGTGAGGATGGTGACGGGGATGAGGCTCATGGACGAATTTACCCTTGTGCGATGCAGTTTCTCGCCGGCCCGGCGCCGGCGAGACGGGCCATATGAGGCCCGCCTGCAATGGTTCAAGGTAGCAGACGTGTCAAGCCGGCGCAGCGTGGTCATCGGGTAAGCTCGTATCGCCGGGCTTCGCCCATCGCGCCAGCCCAACCGCCCCAGATGTCAGAGACCACCGCCGCCCGCGCTTCGCGCGGAGCCGAGAAGAGCGCAGCGCCGCAGGATCGGCGAAGCCTGCTGAAAAAGCTCATCGACCTGGTCGCGCCGGGGCCGGACTCGAAAGACCAGCTGATCGAATCGCTGGCCGATGCCGAGCACAAGGAGCTGATCGAGCCCGAGTCGCGGATGATGCTCGAGGGCGTGATCCGCATGGCCGACATGACGGCCGGCGACGTGATGGTGGCGAGCAAGCACATGGACCAGCTCGACATCGACGCCGACTACGAAGATCTGCTGCACGTCGTCATACGCACTGGCCACTCGCGCTTTCCGGTCTACGAGGAGCGCAAGGAAAACGTCATCGGCATCCTGATGGCCAAAGACCTGCTCAAGCTGCAGCGCTCGCCCGACCTGAACCTGCGCACGCTGCTTCGCCCCGCGTTCTACGTGCCGGAGTCGAAGGCGCTCAATGACCTGCTGCGCGACTTCCGCTCCAATCGCAACCACATCGCGATCGTGATCGACGAGTTCGGGCATACCGCCGGCCTCGTGACCCTCGAAGACGTGATGGAGGAGATCGTCGGCGAGATCGAAGACGAGTTCGACGAGAAAGACGGCGAGTCGAGCATCTACACCCTGGCCGACGGCAGCCAGCGCGTGGCCGGCGACGCGACCGTCGCGGCCGTCAACGAGTCGTTCGACGTGCTGCTGCCGACCCACCAGTTCGAGACCATCGGTGGGCTGGTCGCCGACGCGCTCGGTCGCGTGCCGCGCCGGGGCGAGGCCGTGTCCGTGGGCGGCCTCGTCTTCACCGTGATGCTGGCCCGCGGTGGCGCCGTACGCTGGTTCAAGGTGACCCGCTCCGCCGAAGAGGCGCTCGGGTCCGACGGCGGTTGAGCGCGCCCGGCGCGCCGGGCCGGCCGCGCTTCGAACTGCTGCTCGTCGCTGCGCTCGGCGCGCTGCAGACGCTGGCTTTCCTGGAGCCGTGGGGCTGGCCGCTGCAGTTCGCGGCGGTGGCCGTGCTCGCATGGCGCGTCGGCTCTGCCACGCCGCGCCAGGCCGCCTGGCTCGGCTGGGCGTTCGGGACCGCCTGGCTGTGCGCCGGCACCTGGTGGCTCTACGTGAGCCTGCATCGCTACGGCGGCCTCCCTGCCTGGATGACGGTGCTGGCGGTGTTCGCTCTCTCCGCCTTCCTCTCGCTCTATCCCGCCGTGGCGATGGCCGCCGTGGCCGTATGGAAAGGCCGCGGCCGATGGCGCGGTGCGCTGGTCTTCGCCGCCGCGTGGATGCTGGCGGAGCTTGCTCGCGGCGTCATCTTCACCGGCTTTCCGTGGGTCGCGAGCGGCTACGCCTATGTGGATTCGCCGCTGGCCGGCTACGCGCCGTGGTTGGGTGTGTACGGCATCGGCGCTCTCGTCGCCGCGCTGGCTGCGGGCTTCGCGTTGCCGGGCTTTGCAGGCGGCCAAAAACTTCTGGCGCCAACCGCGGCGCTCGTGATCGCGCTGGGGCTCGGGGTCGCGCTCGGCCGCGTCGACTTCACCCGGCCCACCGCGCGGCTCACTGTCTCGCTGCTGCAAGGCAACGTGCCGCAAGACGAGAAGTTCGAGGCCCGCTTCGTGCCCGAGGCGCTGGCTGGCACGGCGGCGCAACTCGAAGCGGCGAAAGGCGAACTCGTCGTCGGCCCCGAGACCGTGATCCCGCTGCTGCCGAGCCAGCTGCCGCCCGAGTTCATGCAGAACCTCGCGGCCCGCTTTCGCCAGCCCACGAGAGCGGCGATCCTCGGTATCCCGATGGGCGACGAAGAAGCGGGCTACACCAACTCGGCACTCGGCATCTCGATGGATGCGGCGGGACTGCCCGGCGGCTATTACCGCTACGACAAACACCACCTGGTGCCATTCGGCGAGTTCATCCCGTTCGGCTTCAAGTGGTTCACGCGGCTCATGCACATCCCGCTCGGCGACTTCAACCGCGGCATGTTGGTGGCGCCTTCGTTCGCGGTACGTGGCGAACGCATCGCCCCCAATATCTGCTACGAAGACCTGTTCGGCGAGGAGCTCGCAGCGCGCTTCGTGCCCGAGGCGACGGCGCCCACCATCCTCGCCAACATCAGCAACATCGGCTGGTTCGGCGACACCATCGCGATCCCGCAGCACCTGGCCATCTCGCGCATGCGCTCGCTCGAGCTGCAGCGGCCGATGCTCCGCGCCACCAACACCGGCGCCACCGCGGTCATCGACCACCGGGGCATCGTCACCGCAGCGCTGCCCCCGTTCACGCGCGGCATCCTCGAGGCCGAGGTGCAGGGCCGAAGCGGCAGCACGCCGTTCGCGATGTGGGCCGGGCGGGCGGGTCTGTGGCCGCTGTGGCTCATCGGTGCGGCGGTGCTGGTCGTGGCGCGACGCAGCCGCCCCGTCGCGCGCAGCCGCCGCTCCTAGAATCGGCGCTCCGCCGAGCAGCGCCCTTGCTTTCGGCACCGCGAGAAGACTCGACCGTCGCGATGCTCACTTTCCAGCAAATCATCCTGCGCCTGCAGACGTACTGGTCGGACCACGGGTGCGCCTTGCTGCAGCCCTACGACATGGAAGTCGGCGCCGGCACCAGCCACACCGCGACCTTCCTGCGCGCGCTCGGCCCCGAGCCGTGGAAGGCCGCCTACGTGCAGCCGAGCCGCCGCCCGAAGGACGGTCGCTACGGCGAGAATCCGAATCGCCTGCAGCACTACTACCAGTACCAGGTGGTCCTCAAGCCCGCGCCGGCCGACATCCTCGAGCTCTACCTCGGCTCGCTCAAGGCACTGGGCTTCGACCTGACCACGAACGACGTGCGCTTCGTCGAAGACGACTGGGAGAACCCCACGCTCGGTGCCTGGGGCCTCGGCTGGGAGGTATGGCTGAACGGCATGGAGGTCACTCAGTTCACTTACTTTCAGCAGGTGGGCGGCATCGACTGCAAGCCCATCACCGGCGAGATCACCTACGGCCTCGAGCGGCTGGCGATGTACCTGCAGGGTGTCGACAACATCTACAAGCTGCAGTGGACCGAAGGCCTCACGTACGCCGATGTGTACCTGCAGAACGAGCGCGAGCAGAGCGCCTACAACTTCGAGCACAGCGACGTCGAGTTCCTGCTCGTCGCGTTCGCCGCGCACGAGCGGCAGGCGCAGTCGCTGGTGGCGTCGCAACTCGCGCTGCCCGCGTACGAACAGGTGCTCAAGGCGGCACACAGCTTCAACCTGCTCGACGCGCGCGGCGCCATCAGCGTGACCGAGCGCGCCGCTTACATCGGCCGCATCCGCAACCTCGCCCGCAGCGTGGCGCAGAGCTATCTCGAAAGCCGCGCACGGCTCGGCTTTCCGATGGCGCCGAAGGCTTGGGGTGAGGAGGCCAATGCGCTGCTTGCGATGAGGCAGGCGGCGGCAGCGCAGAAGGCCGCATGATGGCAACGACGACCATGCCGCAGGGTGACGTGAAGCCGCTGCTCATTGAGCTGTTTGTCGAGGAGCTGCCACCGAAGAACCTGAAATTGCTCGGCTCGGCCTTCGGCACCGGGCTACTTGCCAGGCTGTCCGAGCTGGGTTTGGCCACGGGCGGCTCTTCCATTGCGCCGTTCGCCAGTCCTCGCAGGCTGGCCGTACGCATCGACGCCGTCGCCGGCCGCGCTGCCGACCGCACCGTCTCGCACAAGCTGATGCCCGTGAGCGTGGGTCTCGACGCACACGGCGCCGCCACGCCCGCACTGATCAAGCGGCTGGCCGCACTCGGCGCCGATGCGTCGTCGGTCGCCGGCTTGGTGCGACGCGCCGATGGCAGGAACGAGACGCTGTTTCTCGAAGGCATTTCCGCGGGCGCGACACTGGCAGAAGGCCTGCAGGTTGCGCTCGACCACACGCTCGCGCATCTGCCGATCGCCAAGGTCATGCAGTACCAGCTCGCCGACGGCTGGTCGACCGTGCGCTTCGTGCGACCCGCGCACGGGCTCGTCGCGTTGCATGGAAGCGAGATCGTCGCCGTGGAGGCGCTCGGGCTGAAGTCGGGGCGCACGACGCACGGCCATCGGTTCGAGGCCAGCGCCGAAAGCATCGACATCGAATCCGCGTCGAGCTACGAGGAGCAGTTGCGAAGCGGAGGCGCCGTCATCGCGAGCTTCGAGCGGCGCCGGGCCGAGATCGTGCGCCAGCTGCGTGCTGCCGCCGATGCGGCCGGCCTCGTGCCCGTCGACGACGACGCGTTGCTCGATGAAGTGACAGCACTCGTCGAGCGCCCCAACGTGCTCACCTGCCGCTTCGACATCGAGTTCCTCGCCGTGCCGTCCGAATGCCTGGTGCTCACGATGAAGGCGAACCAGAAGTACTTCCCGCTGCTCGATGCCGAGGGCAGGCTGACCGAGCGATTCCTCGTCGTCAGCAACATCACGCCGGCCGATCCGTCGCGCGTGATCGAAGGCAACGAGCGCGTGGTGCGGCCGCGGCTGGCGGATGCCAAGTTCTTCTTCGACCAGGACCGCAAGAAGACGCTCGCGTCGCGTGTGCCGGCGCTCGACAAGGTGGTCTATCACGCGCGCCTCGGCAGCCAGGGCGAGCGGACGAAGCGCGTCCGCACGATCGCGAGGGGCATCGCCGCGACGGCGTTCCCGCATGGAGACCTCGGCTCCACCGCCGACCGCGCCGCCGAGCTCGCCAAGACCGATCTGCTGACCGACATGGTCGGCGAGTTCCCCGAACTGCAGGGCGTGATGGGCGGCTACTACGCGCAACACGACGGCGAGAGCCCTGCCGTGGCCGAGGCGATCGAGGACCACTACAAGCCGCGCTTCGCCGGCGACTCGTTGCCCCGTGGCAAGGTGGGCACGGTCGTGGCGCTGGCCGACAAGCTCGAGGTGCTGGTCGGCCTGTTCGGCATCGGCCAGCTGCCCACCGGCGACAAGGATCCGTTCGCGCTTCGCAGGCAGGCGCTCGGCATCATCCGCATGCTGATGGAGGTGCCGGTGCCGATCGGGCTCGCCGGGCTCGTCGCCATCGCCGTGCCGGCGTTCGGCGCAGCGATCAGCGACCCGACGGTGCCGCTGCTGGCATTCTTCAACGACCGTCTTGCCGTCAGCCTGCGAGAGCAGGGCTTCTCCGCTCAGGAAGTCGATGCCGTGCTCTCGCAGCCGCCGGCGCAGCTCGCCGACCTCAGGGGCCGGCTCGATGCCGTGCGCGCCTTCGCCGCATTGCCCGAAGCACCCTCGCTTGCGGCGGCGAACAAGCGCGTCGCCAACATCTTGAAGAAGTCGAGTTCCGAGGCGGCGAACGACGTCGATGCCGCGCTGCTCGTGGAGCCCGCCGAGCAGGCTCTGCACCGCGCTTTGCTCGAGGTCGAAGGCCATGCAAACGCCGCATTCGACAGCGGCGACTACGCCGGCTCGCTGCAAGCTCTGGCTGCATTGCGGAGGCCGGTCGACGAATTCTTCGATGCGGTGATGGTCAACGCCGACGATGCAGCGCTTCGCGCCAACCGCCTCGGCTTGCTGTCGAAGCTGCATGGCGCGATGAACCGCGTCGCCGACCTGTCCCGACTGGCTGCATGAACGTCGCCACCATGAAGCTCGTCATCCTCGACCGCGACGGCACCATCAATCACGACAGCGACGACTACATCAAGTCGCCCGAGGAATGGGTGGCGCTCGACGGCGCCTTGGAGGCGATCGCGCGGCTCAACCACGCGGGCTGGCATACGGTGGTCGCCACCAACCAGTCGGGCCTGGCGCGCGGCCTGTTCGGCATCGAGACGCTCAACGCCATGCACGCCAAGATGAACCGCGAGCTGGCCGAGGTGGGCGGTCGCATCGACGCGGTGTTCTTCTGCCCGCACGGGCCCGACGAAGGCTGCGCATGCCGCAAGCCACGACCCGGCCTGTTCTCGATGATCGGCGAACGCTACGGCCTCGACCTGGCTGCGGTGCACGTGGTGGGCGACAAGCTGGGCGACCTGCAGGCCGGCGCGAGCGTGGGCTGCATTCCGCACCTCGTTCGCACCGGCAAGGGCGCGGCGCTCGACGCCGCCGCGCTCGATGCGCTCGTCGCGAGCGTGCCCGGTACCCGCGTCCACGCCGACCTCGCCGCCTTCGCCCAGCACCTGCTGCAAGGCGAGCGGCGCGAGCGCGGCGACGCCGAAGAGACCGACTCGGTGTTCGGGAAACTGAGCGGATGACGCGCGCCTTGGCCATCGTGCGCTCGGCGATGTTCGTGCTGTTTCTCGCCGTGACCGTGGCGCCGTGGGCGATGGTCGGGCTGGTCTATTCGATCTTCGTTCGTGGTGCGCCGCTGTACTGGTATTTCGCCGGCTGGCTCTCGCTCTCGATCCGCGCGGCGCGCGTGATCTGCGGCGTGCAGTGGCGCGTGCACGGCCGCGAGAACCTGCCCGACGCACCGGTGGTGCTGTGCCCCAAGCACCAATCGACATGGGAGACCTTCGCCTTCCCGATGCTGATGCCGCGGCCGCTCTGCTACGTGTTCAAGCGCGAGCTGCTCTACATCCCGTTCTTCGGCTGGGCGATGGCGCGCATGGACCTGATCCACATCGACCGCAGCAAGCGCACCGAGGCCTGGTCCAAGGTCGCGGCGCAGGGCCGCAAGTACATGGCGCAGGGCAACTGGGTGATCATGTTTCCCGAGGGCACGCGCGCACCTCGCGGCGGGCAGGGCAGCTACAAGGTCGGCGGTACGCGGCTGGCCATCGAGACCGGTCACCCGGTGGTGCCGATCGCGGTGACCTCGGCGCGCTGCTGGCCGAGGAAGAGCTTCGTGCTGATGCCCGGCTTCGTCGATGTCTCGATCGGCAAGCCCATCGATTCCACCGGTCGCAAGGCCGACGAGATGATGAAAGAGGTCGAGACGTGGATCGAGGCCGAGATGCGCCGCCTCGACCCCGAGGCCTACGCGGGCAGATGAAGCCCGGCCTCGTGCAGCAGTTGCGACGGCGCTTCGTCGACGCGCTGCAGCGAAGCTTGTTCGACGAGCCGGCGCCCTTCGTCGCGCCCGTGCAGCCCGAGCCCGCGCCGGTGTCGGCACCGCAACCGACGATGGTCCACGGCCCGCTGCCCCACCCGTGCGCGAATCGCCGTACACGCATCGACGGCGTCGACGTGCTCTACGCACTGCGCCGCACGCGCCGCCGCACGATCGGCTTCGTCGTGGGTGCCGAGGGCCTCGCCGTGAGCGCGCCGAAGTGGGTGACGCTCAGGGACATCGACGCCGCCGTCGCCGGGAAGGGCCGCTGGATCCTCGCCAAGCTCGCCGAGCAGCGCGAGCGAAGCCTGCGCACCGATGCCGCTCGCATGGTCTGGGCCGACGGCGCGCAGCTCCACTATCTCGGTCGCCCCGTCACGCTGCAGCTCGACGGCCGCCACGGCCTGGCCGAAGGCGAGGTCGTGCTCGACGACACGGAGCCACGTGCGCTGCACGTCGGTCTGCCGAGCGGCGCGGCCGAAGCGCGTGTGCGCGACGCCGTGCAAAGCTGGTTGCAGCGCGAGGCGCGGCGCGTGTTCGCCGAACGAGCGGCGTACTTCGCAGCCCGCCTCGGCGTGCGCGTCACGCGGCTCTCGCTCTCCTCGGCGCAAACGCGCTGGGGCAGCGCCAGCGCGAGTGGCGCCGTGCGGCTGCACTGGAAGCTGATCCACCACGCCTTGCCGACGATCGACTACGTCGTCGCCCACGAGCTCGCGCACCTGCGCGAGATGAACCACAGCGCGCGCTTCTGGGACGTGGTGCGATCGGTCGTGCCGGACTACGAAGAGGCGAGAAAGACGCTGCGCGACGAGGCGGCTCCTCGCTGACGGTTGCGCGGACGCGGCCGCAAACGATGCGGCTCGATCAGCCCGAGACCGAGAAGCGCACCGTCTTGTCTTGCCCGACCCTGCGCTTCAGCTGGCCTGCCAGCCACAGCGCATGGCAATGCGCGATCGACTCACCCATCGCGAACGTCATCTGGTGCAGGTCGAGCGGCCGCTTGAACAGCACCGGCACGAGATCGAATGCAGTCTGCGGCGCCTTGGCGCAGGCCTCGAGCACCTCGGCGAAGCGCTCGGCGTGGTGCGCCTGCAGCTGGTCGATGCGCGTGTGCAGGCCCTTGAACGGCAGGCCATGCGAGGGCAACACCAGCGTGCCGGCGGGGATCGCCCGCATCTGTTCGATCGACTCGAGGTACAGCCGCAGCGGATCGGACTCCGGCTCGCTGTCGATGACGCTCACGTTGGTGGAGATGCGCGGCAGCACCATGTCACCGCTGATGAGAATGCCACGCTCGGCGCAGTGCAGCGCCATGTGCTCGGGCGCGTGGCCATAGCCGGCGTGCGTGGTCCAGGACGCATCGCCGATCGTGACGGTGCCGCCATCCATCAGGCGCCGATAGCTCTCGGGCAGCGAGGGCACGAGGTTGCGGTAGTAGTTGATCCGCGCGCCGACTTCCGAGACGGCGGCCGGGTCGGCAGCCATGCCGTGGCGAGCCATGAAAGCGGCAGAGAGCGGGCCGCCGAAGCCGGCGCTCGCGCTGCTCGCCAGCCGCGCCACGTTGTAGTCGGTGGCGCTGATCCACAGCCGCACGTTCCAGCGCTCGCACAACCACGCTGCCGAGCCGATGTGGTCGGGGTGCATGTGCGTGACGATCACGCGCAGCACCGGCAGGCCGCCGAGCGCGTCGGCGAAGATGCGCTCCCACGAGGCGTGCGTGGCCTCGTTGCCAATGCCGCAATCGACGATCGTCCAGCCTTCTCGCAGCGGGCCGCCCGCATCGTCTTCGATCACGTCGCGCAGCAGCCAGACGTTGATGTGGTTGAGCGCGAACGGCAACTGCATGCGCGCCCAGAGCACGCCGGGCGCGACCTCGATCACGTGGCCGGGCTCGGGCGTGGCCTGGCCGATGCAGTAGTCGAGCTGGGCTTCCTGGGCGTTCATCGAGTGGCTTCCTGGCGATAGACTTCGGCACTTAACGTAAACGTCAAGTCGACCCCGACAAGTGTAATTCGCGATGCCTGCCGCCGTGCCCCGCGCCTCCCGCTCCCGAACCGCCGCTGCCGTACCTGCAACGCCGGTCGCCGAGTTCAGCATCGGCGAGCTGGCCAAGGAGTTCGGGCTCACCACGCGCGCCATCCGCTTCTACGAAGACTGCGGCCTGCTCGCGCCGGAGCGCGCCGGCCGCAACCGCGTCTACACCGGCCGCGACCGCGCCCGGCTCACGCTCACGGTGCGCGGCAAGCGGCTCGGGCTCAAGCTCGCCGAGGTCAAGGAGCTGATCGACATGTACGAGACGCAGCGCGACACCGGCCCGCAGCTGCGCCGCTTCCTCGACGTGCTCGATCGCCATCGCCGGCAGCTCGAGGAGCGCCTCGGCGACCTGCAAAGCACGCTCGACGAAGTGCGGGCGCAGCAGGCGGCCGCGCGCCGGCTGCTGAAGGCCAAGGCGCGGGTCGCTCGATGAGCGCCGTGCCCGCCCCCGGCTTTCCGGCGCTGACCGACACGCGGGCGTTCGCGATCGCCCGCGCCATGCTCGAAGGCTTCGACCGCCACTACCGCCTGTTTCGCCAGGCCAGCGCCGAGGCCAAGGCGCGCTTCGAGGCGGCCGACTGGCACGGCCAGCAGCACTCGCAGGCATTGCGTATCGAGTACTACGACACGCGCGTGGCCGAAGCGGTGGCGCGGCTGCAGACCGAGTTCGCGGCGGCCACGCTGCCGATGGAGGTGTGGCAGCAGGTCAAGCTGCACTACATCGGCCTGCTCATCGAGCACTACCAGCCCGAGCTCGCGGAGACCTTCTTCAACTCGGTCACCACCAAGATCCTGCACCGCAGCTATTTCCACAACGACTTCATCTTCGTGCGCTCGGCCGTCTCGACCGACCACCTCGAAAACACCGAGCCGGCGGCGCTGCCCACCTACCGCGCCTACTACCCGACCCAGGCAACGTTGCCCGAGACCTGGCGCCGCATCGTCACCAACTTCCAGCTTGCGTGCGAGTTCGAAGATCTGGAGCGCGACGTCGCCAGCGTGATGGCTGCCGTCGACAAGCAGCTCGGCATCTATCGGATGCGCGCCAACTTCCAGATCCAGGTGCTCTCGTCGCTCTTTTTCCGCAACAAGGGCGCCTACATCGTCGGCAAGGTGATCAACGGCTTCAACGAGACCGGCTTCGCCCTGCCGATCCTGCACGGAGAAGGTGGCCGGCTCGTCGTCGATGCGGCGCTGTTCGGCGAAGACGACCTGCAGCTCGTGTTCAGCTTCGCCCGCGCCTACTTCATGGTGGCGATGGAAGTGCCTTCGGCCTACGTGGCGTTCCTGCGCTCGCTGATGCCGAGAAAGCCGCGCTCGGAGATCTACAACGCGCTCGGCCTGCAGAAGCAGGGCAAGAGCCTGTTCTATCGCGACTTCCTCATGCACACGCGGCACTCCAGCGACAAGTTCCGCATCGCCCCCGGCATCAAGGGCATGGTGATGCTGGTGTTCGACCTGCCGAGCTTTCCCTACGTGTTCAAGGTCATCAAGGACTTCTATCCGGCGCAGAAGGAAACCACGCGCGAGCTCATCAAATCCAAATATCTCCTGGTCAAACAGCACGACCGTGTCGGCCGCATGGCCGACACGCTCGAGTACAGCAACGTCGCCTTCGAGCGCGCCCGCTTCGACGACGAGCTGGTGGCCGAGCTGAAGCACTACTGCCCCAGCCTGCTCGAGGAAGACGGCGAAGCCCTGGTGATCCGCCACGTCTACATCGAGCGTCGCATGATCCCGCTCAACATCTATCTGCAAGACGCCACGCCCGAGCAGATCGTTCCGGTGGTGGTGGAGTACGGCAACGCCATCAAGGACCTGGTGCGCGCCAACATCTTCCCCGGCGACATGCTGTGGAAAAACTTCGGCGTCACCCGCCACGGCAAGGTCGTGTTCTACGACTACGACGAGATCGAATACCTGACCGACTGCAACTTCCGGAAGGTGCCCGAGCCGAGGAACGAGGAAGAAGAGATGTCGGGCGAGGTCTGGTACACGGTCGGCCCGAAAGACGTGTTCCCCGAAACGTTCGCGCCGTTCCTGCTCGGCAACCCGGCCGTGCGCAAGGTCTTCATGGCGCACCACGCCGACCTGCTCGACGCCGCCTTCTGGCAGGGCCACAAGGAAGAGATCAAGGCCGGATACGTGCATGATGTCTTCCCCTACGAAGCGCAGAAGCGCTTCGTAGCGCGGCGCCCGGCGCCCGAGCAGTCCGTCTGAACCGAGAGGAGGCATTCCCCATGAGCACATCCGATCCCGTCGTCATCGTTTCCGCCGCACGCACGCCCATCGGCGGCATGCTCGGCGACTTCAGCGCGCTGGCTGCGCATCAGCTCGGGGCCGTCGCCATCGCGGCGGCGGTCGAGCGCGCCGGCGTCACCGGCGACGCCGTCAGCGAGGTGTTGATGGGCAACTGCCTGATGGCCGGCCAGGGCCAAGCGCCGGCACGCCAGGCCGCGCTCGGCGCGGGCCTGCCGCATTCGGTCGGTGCCGTGACGCTCTCGAAGATGTGCGGCTCGGGCATGCGGGCCATGATGTTCGCGCACGACATGCTGAAGGCCGAGAGCGCCGAGATCGTCGTGGCCGGCGGCATGGAGAGCATGACCAATGCGCCGCACCTGACTTTCGTGCGCAAGGGCGTGCGCTACGGCGCCACGCAGCTGCTCGACCACATGGCCGTCGACGGCCTGGAAGACGCCTACGAGAAGGGCCGCGCCATGGGCGTGTTCGCCGAGCAGTGCGTCGAGAAATATGCCTTCACGCGCGAGGCGATGGACCGCTTCGCGATCACTTCCACCGAGCGCTCGAAGAAGGCCAACGAAGACGGCAGCTTCGAGTGGGAGATGGCGCCGGTGAAGGTGCCCGGCAAGGCCGGCGAGACCCTCGTGAAGTTCGACGAGCAGCCGTTCAAGGCCAAGCTCGACAAGATCCCGGGCCTCAAGCCGGCCTTCAAGAAAGACGGCAGCATCACCGCGGCGACCTCGTCGAGCATCTCCGATGGTGCGGCCGCGCTGGTGCTGATGCGCGAGTCGACGGCGCAGCGCCTCGGCGTCAGGCCGATCGCGCGCATCGTGGGCCACAGCGTGCATGCCCAGGCGCCGGCATGGTTCACCACGGCACCCGTCGGCGCGATCGAGAAAGTGCTGAAGAAGGCTGGCTGGAATGCGAAAGACGTCGACCTGTGGGAGGTCAACGAAGCGTTCGCTGCCGTCACGATGGCGGCGATGACGGAGTTCATGCTCTCGCAGGAGATCGTCAACGTGAATGGCGGTGCGGTCGCGCTCGGCCACCCGATCGGCGCCAGCGGCGCTCGCATCGTCGTCACGCTGCTCGGCGCGCTGAAGAAGCATGGCCGGAAGAAGGGCGTCGCGGCGCTGTGCATCGGCGGCGGCGAAGCGACGGCGCTGGCCGTCGAGATGCTCTGATTCAAGGCTTGAACCGCGCGCCGCGATGACGAGCTGGTTGGGCCTGCACGACCTGTGGCTGTTCGCGGCCACGGTGTTCGTCTTCAACCTCACGCCGGGTCCCGACCTGTTGTTCACGCTCTCGCGCACGCTGCGGCGCGGCGTGCGCGGCGGCATCGCGGCGGCCTGCGGCATCGGCGCCGGCTGCGTCGTGCACACCCTCGCCGCGGCGTTCGGGCTGGCCGCGATGCTCGCGGCTTCGGCCGAAGCCTTCAGCGCGATCAAGTGGATCGGCGCGGCCTACCTGGTGTGGCTGGCGATCGGCCTCTTGCGGGCCGAGCCGAAGGCGGATGTCGACGGTGCACCCGCGGTTGCGAAGGTTGCATCCGAGGCGAGTCTCGGCCGCATCTTTCGCCAGGGCCTGCTCACCAACGCGCTGAACCCAAAGGTGGCGATCTTCTTCCTCGCCTTCCTGCCGCAGTTCATCGACGCCGGCTCGCCGCACAAGACCTTCGCCTTCCTCGCGCTCGGCGCCTGGTTCATCGCGCAGGGCATCGTCTTCCTCGTTGCCTTCGCGGCAATCGTCGCGCCGCTCGGCCGCTGGCAGGCCTCGGCGCGCGTGCGTCGCGGTTTGCGCGCCTGCGGCGGCGCACTCTTCCTCGGCATGGCGGCGCGGCTCGCGCTTGCCCAGCGCCATTGATGTCATCGGCACTGAAAGGTCTCTCCCCATGAACGTTCTCGTCATCGGCGCTTCGCGTGGCATCGGCCTCGAATTCGTACGCCAGTTCCTTGTCGAAGGTGCCCAGGTCCGCGCCACCGCGCGCGACGAAGCGGGACTCGAGCGCCTGCGCGAAATCGGCGCCACCGCGCTCACGCTCGACGTGACCGACGCCGCCAGCGCTGCGGGCCTCGCCGCGCAGATCACGGGTGCGAAGTTCGACGTGGCGATCGTCAACGCTGGTGCCGGCGGCCCGCGCAGCGGCGGGCTCGACGCACCGCCCGAAGCCGACTTCGATCAGGTCATGCACACCAACGTGCTCGGCCCGATGCGCGTGATTCCGCAGATTGCCGCGGCGCTCGCGCCCGGCGGGACGATCGCCGTGCTCTCCTCGATGATGGGATCGATCGGCAGCCGCACCGGCGCCGGCATGTCGCTCTATCGCGCCTCCAAGGCCGCACTCAACTCGGTGCTGAAGGACGCCTCGCTCGTGCTCGGCGACAAGGCCGTGTGCGTCGCGTTGCACCCGGGCTGGGTGCGCACCGACATGGGGGGCAGCGGCGCCGACATCGACGTGGCCACCAGCGTCGCCGGCATGAAGAAGGTGCTGGCCGGGCTGAGGGCGAAGGACAGCGGCAGCTTCGTCAACTACGACGGGTCCGCGATTCCGTGGTGACGGCGGACGTCGGCTTGCCGGCGCAGGTCGGCGAGACGTTCTCGCGGCGCCTGTGCTTCGACACCGCGAGCATCCGCGCCTTCGCACTATCGGTCGACGACCGCAACCCGCTGCATCACGACGAAGCCGTGGCCCGCGCGGCCGGCTATCCGGGTCTCATCGCCAGCGGCACGCAACTCGGCGGCATCGTGATGGCCATGACGGCCACGCACTTCTCGCAGCCCACGGCCGAGGGCCACGAGCGCTCCGGCCTCGGCATCGCGTTCGAGATCCGCTTTCGCGCCGTGGTGCTCGCCGGCGAAGAGATGAGCGCAAGGTGGACGGTGACTGCGCTCGAGCGCAAGGACCGGCTCGACGGCTGGATCGTGACGCTCGAAGGTGACGCGAGCTCGTCGCGGGGCCCGCTGCTTTCCGGTAAGGGCACGGTGCTGCTGCGCCTGGGCCCGCCGCGATGAAGCTCGGCGAAGACCACGCCGCGGTGCAGGAAGCGTTGCGCGGCTACGTGCAGGACCGCATCGCGCCGCACGCCGCGCGGTGGGACAAGGAGTCGCACTTTCCGAAGGAGGAGTTGCAAGGACTCGCCGCGCTCGGTTGCTACGGCGTGGCGGTGCCCACCGAGTACGACGGCGCCGGCCTCGACTATCTCGCGCTCGCCGTGATCCTCGAAGAGATCGCCGCCGGCGACGGCGCCACGTCGACGATCGTCAGCGTCAACAACTGCCCGGTGTGCTCGATCCTGATGGCGTGGGGCGACGAAGCGCAGAAGCAGGCGTGGCTGAGGCCGTTGGCGAGAGGCGACATGCTCGGCGCGTTCTGCCTCACCGAGCCGCACGTAGGCTCGCAGGCCGACGGGCTGAAGACCACCGCGCAGCGCGTGAGCGATGCGAGCGGCGAAGGCTATGTGATCGACGGTACCAAGCAGTTCATCACCAGCGGCAGGAACGGCGACGTGGCGATCGTCATGGCCGTCACCGACAAGGCCGCGGGCAAGCGCGGCATCAGTGCCTTCATCGTGCCCACGAACACGCCCGGCTACAGCGTGCCGCGGCTCGAAGACAAGCTAGGCCAGCACGCGAGCGACACGGCGCAGGTGCTGTTCGAGAACTGCCGCGTGCCGGCCGCGAACCGTCTGGGCGAAGAAGGGCAGGGCCTCAAGATCGCGCTTTCGGGGCTCGAGGGCGGGCGCATCGGCATCGGGGCGCAGGCCATCGGCATGGCGCGCGCGGCGTTCGAGGCGGCGCTCGCGTATGCCAAGCAACGCGTTGCCTTCGGCAAGCCGATCTTCGAGCATCAGGCGGTGCAATTCCGCCTCGCCGACATGGCCACGCAGATCGAGGCCGCACGCCAGCTCGTGCACCACGCCGCGAGCCTGAAAGACGCCGGCCTGCCGTGCCTGAAGGAAGCCGCCATGGGCAAGCTGTTCGCCAGCGAGATGGCCGAGCGCGTGTGCAGCGACGCCATCCAGACCTTCGGCGGCTACGGCTACGTGAGCGACTTCCCCGTCGAGCGCATCTGGCGCGACGTGCGCGTGTGCCAGATCTACGAAGGCACGAGCGACGTGCAGAAGATCCTCATCGGCCGAGCGCTGGCTTGATTCGCCACGCGCGCACCTCGCCATGAACGAACGCCAGGCCCGCGAAGTCACCTGGCTCGAGGCCTTCGAGACGGCGCAGCCGCCTGCGGCGAGCTGGAGCGACGACGACCGTGCCTGGGCCGACCGTGTCGCGCTCGAAGCCTTCTCGGACGATGCCTCGCACGGCGCTGCGGCCGATGCGTTCGTCGCCGGCCGCGCGAGCCATGCGCTCCAGCGCCTCGGCCCGCGCGAGCCGGCACTCGCGCGCGGCGCCGGCCAGCTCGCATGGCGCTCGGGCTGGGTGGTGGTGATCGGGGTCGTGGCCTTCATCCTCGGCATCGCCGCCGACGCCATCGGCAGCGATCAGCGCATCAACCTGCTGGCACCGCCGCTGTGGGGCGTACTGCTCTGGAACGCGGTCGTCTACGTGCTGCTGATCGTCTGGCCGCTGGTGCAGCTCGCGCGGCGCGGCCGCGTGCAGAAGGAAGGCCCGCTGGTGCGCGCGACGGAAGCGCTGCTGCGCCGGCGCGGCCGCCTGCCGCGCGCCTCGGCTGGCGGCAGTGCCGCCGCCGTGCGACGCTTCGCCGCGCTGTGGCTCGAGCGCAGCCGCCCGCTGGCCGCTCGGCGCGCCGCGACGGTGCTGCACGCGGGCGCCGCCGCGCTCGCGCTCGGCCTCGTGGCCGGCATGTATGCGCGCGGGCTGGTGCTCGACTACCGCGCCGGATGGGAGAGCACCTTCCTGAGCGCGCCGATCGCGCATGCGCTCGTCACCGGCGTGCTCGGTCCTGCGTCGCAGCTTTCGGGAATCGCGCTGCCCGACGCCACCGCGTTCGCTGCGCTGCGCGCCGAGCACGGCGTCGCATCGGTGGGGGCACCGGCAGCTCCGTGGATCCACCTGATCGCGATCACGCTGCTCGGCTTCGTCGTGCTGCCGCGCAGCGTGCTCGCGCTCGCGGGCCATGCGCTCGCGATGACGCGCGTGCGACGCTTCGCGTTGCCGCTGGAGACGCCCTACCACCAGCGCCTGCTGCGACTGCGCCGCAGCGGGCCGGCGCGCGCGTCGGTGCATCCGTACGGCGCCGCGCCTGCGCCGCAGGCCACGCTCGGGCTGCGCGCGTTGCTCGTCGCCGCGCTCGGGCCGCGGCTCGACATGAACGTGGCGCCCACGGTCGGTTTCGGCCGTGAAGACGAGGCGCCGCCACAGGTCGAGCCGTCGGTCACGCACGTCGTGACGCTGTTCGATCTCGGCGCCACGCCCGAAGCCGAGAACCAGGGCCGCTTCCTGCGCGCGGTGCAGGCCGCCGTGCCGGGCGGCGCCGCGGTCGTGGTGATCGTCGATGCCGCATCGTTCGCGCGCCGCTTCACCGGGTTGGGAGAGCGGATGGCGGAGCGACGCGAGGCGTGGCGCGCGTGGGGCGAAGCGCATGGCGTGGCGCCGGTCGTCGTCGACCTCGAAGCGGCCGACGCAGCGGCCGCCGGGCCGCTGCTGCAAGCCGCGTTCGCATCGCCCGGCGCGGTGCCGGCAACGTGAGCGACCGAACGGACCTCCCGGCGTTGCAGAACGACGCGACGACGCACCACGACGAGCGCCCGCCACGCTCGCGCGACATCGCGCTCAGCCTCGTCTCGCACACCAACGCCGGCAAGACCACGCTCGCTCGCACGCTGCTCGGCCGCGACGTCGGCGAGGTGCGCGACGCGCCGCACGTGACCGAGTTTGCCGACGCGCACACCTTGCTCGAAACGCCGGTCGGCGAACGGCTGCGCCTGTGGGACACGCCGGGCTTCGGCGACAGCGCGCGGCTGGTCAAGCGACTGCGCGGAGCCGAGCGGCCGCTGCTCGGTTTCCTCGCCGAAACGTGGGACCGCTGGCGCGACCGGCCGTTCTGGGCCAGCCAGCAGGCGCTGCGAAACGTGCGCGACGAAGCCGATGCGATGCTCTATCTCGTCGACGCTTCGCAGTCGCCCGAGGCGGCGGCCTACGTGGCGCCCGAGATGGAGCTGCTCGGCTGGGTCGGCAAGCCGGTGATCGTGCTGCTGAACCAGCTCGGCGCTCCACGCTCGGCCGCGAGCGGGCCCGATGCCGACGAGGCGCGCTGGCGCCGCCACCTCGCTGGTTTCGCCATCGTGCGCGCGGTGCTGCCGCTCGACGCGTTCGCACGCTGCTGGGTGCAGGAACAGGCGCTGCTCGGGGCCGTGCAGGCGGCTCTGCCCGCAGCGCAGCACGAGCTCATGGCGCGCTTGCGCGCGGCGTGGTTCAAGCGTCGCGTGGCCACGTTCGAAGCGTCGATGCAGCAGCTCGCCGCGAGCCTCGCGCGCAGTGCGCTCAGTGCCGAGCCGCTGCCCGACAAAGGCAGTCTGAAGACGCGCATCCGCCAGGCTGGCGCGGCCATCGGCCTCGGCCAAGCCGACCCCACACCGGCCGTGCTGGCGCAAAAGGCGCTGGCCGACGGGCTCGAAGCCGAGGCGCGCGCGAACACGCTCGCGCTGATCCGCCTGCACGGCCTTGGCGGTACCGCCGAGCGAGACGTGCTGGAGCGCATCGCGACGCAGGTCGAGATGCGCGTGCGGCTCGACGAGACGCAGGCCGCGCTGTGGGGCGGTGCCGTCACCGGGGCGCTGGTCGGCCTGAAGGCCGACGTGCTGAGCGGCGGCCTCACGCTCGGCGGCGGCCTGCTCACTGGCGGCCTCCTCGGCGCGCTCGGCAGTGCCGGGCTGGCGCGCGGCGTGAACGTGCTGCGCGGCACCGATCGTTCGGTCGTCGCGTGGAAGGCGGAGGCGCTCGATGCGATGGTCGAGACGGCGCTGCTGCGCTATCTCGCCGTCGCGCACTTCGGCCGCGGCCGCGGCGACTGGGCGCAAGGCGAGGCGCCGCCGCACTGGCACGGCGTGGTGACGGAAGCGCTGGCGCCGTACCACGAAGCCCTGGCTGCGGCCTGGGCCGACCGCGACTCGGGCCGGCGCGAGGCCCGTGACGAACCCAAAGACGGTCACATCGAGCGCGGCGATGGCGGCCGCGGCGACGGCGCTGCCTCCAATGCCATCGCCTCGCGCCTGCGACCCATCGTCCGCGAGGCCGCATGGACCGCCCTCGTTCACCTCTACCCCGATGCCGGCATGGCCGCCGAGCCACCGGCCCTCGAAGGAAACATGCCATGAACGACCCGTTCCATCCCGCCGACATCCGCGCCCTCGTGTTCGACGTGTTCGGCACCGTGGTCGACTGGCGCGGCGGCGTGATCCGCGACGGCGCCGCGCTCTCGGCTGCCAAGGGCATCGCGGTCGACTGGCCGGCCTTTGCCGATGCCTGGCGCGCTGGCTATCAGCCGGCAATGCAGCGGGCGCGCGCCGGCGAGATCGCATGGACGAACATCGACGGCCTGCACCGCAACATCCTCGACGAGCTGCTGCCGCGCTTCGGCCTCGAAGCGCTCACCGAAGACGAGCGCGACCACCTCAACCGCGTGTGGCACCGGCTCGACCCGTGGCCCGACGTGCTGGCCGGCCTGCGCCGGCTGAAGTCGCGCTTCACCATCTCGACGCTCTCCAACGGCAACGTCTCGCTGCTGGTCGACATGGCCAAGCACGGCCGCCTGCCGTGGGACTGCGTGCTCTCGGCCGAGCTGTTCCAGCACTACAAGCCCGACCCCGAGGTCTACCTCGGCGCGGCGCGCCTGCTGGGCGTTCGGCCGGCGCAACTGCTGATGGTGGCGGCGCACCCGAGCGACCTCGAAGCGGCGGCGCGTGCCGGCCTGCCGACGGCCTACGTGCCGCGGCCGCTGGAGTTCGGGCTGGGCAGCGAGCTGCGCGACCCGCCGGGCGATCGGCATTTCGATCTCGTCGCCATTGATTTCGGCGAGCTCGCGCTACTGCTCGGCGCGTGACGGTGGATCGGCAGAATCGGGAAACACCATGGACCTGCTCTCCTACCTCCGCACCCAGGCGCGCGCCAACCGGCTCGCCAACCATCGCCTGCACGGCGTCGTCGGCCAGCTCTCCGATGCCGCCTTGCGCGCGCCGCGCACGAGCTTCTTCCCGAGCCTCGCAGGCACGCTCGAACATATCGTCGCCGTCGACCGTTACTACCTCGCCGCCCTCCACGGCGAGGCCGACATGCGGTCGCAATGGGAACTCGCGCCGAAAGGCGTGAGCGCGGCCGCGCTGGCCGATGCGCAGCGGGTGGCCGACGAGCGCTTCATCGCGCACGTCGTCGGCCTGAACGCCGCGGCGCTCGAAGACATGGTGGCGATGGAGCGTGCCGAGGGTCGCGTGCAGCGCGAGTTGCGCGGCCACGTCCTCGCGCACCTGCTCGCGCACCAGGTGCATCATCGCGGCCAGGTCCACGCGATGCTGAGCGGCACCGCGCTGAAGCCGCCTCCACTCGACGAGTTCCTGATGCCGAGCGAAGCCCACTACCGCGTCGCCGAACTGCAGTCGCTCGGATGGACCGAAGCCACGCTGTTCTGCTGATCGCCACGACCGCCATGCAACCGACCGTCTACACCACCCCCGAGCACGAGCTCCTGCGCGACCAGATCGCCCGCTTCGTGGCGCGCGAGGTCGAGCCCTACGCGCTGGCCTGGGAAGACGAAGGCATGACGCCGCGCGCGGTGCTGCAGAAGATGGGCGCCGCCGGCCTGCTCGGTCTGATGTATGAAGGCCAGTACGGCGGCGGCGAGGGCGACGCGCTCGCCAACCTGGTGTTCGCCGAGGCGCTGTCGCAGTCGACCTTCGGCGGCTTCATCATCACCGTGCTCGTGCACACCGACATGGCCAGCCCGCACCTGCACCACGCCGGCAGCGCGGCGCAGAAGGCGAAGTACATGCCCGGCATCACGGCCGGCAGCACGATCACTGCCGTGGCGATCAGCGAGCCCGGCGCGGGCTCCGACGTGGCCGGCATCCGCACCACCGCCAGGCGCTCGCCCGACGGCAGCGAATGGATCATTGACGGCACCAAGCTCTTCATCACCAACGGCGTCCATGCCGACCTCTACTTCGTGGCGGCCAAGACCGGCGAAGGGCGGCATGCGATGTCGATGTTCATCGTCGAGAAGGGCACGCCCGGCTTCACGGTCGGCCGCCAGCTCGACAAGGCCGGCTGGCGCTCGTCCGACACCGCCGAGCTGGTGTTCGACGGCGTCCGCATTCCGGCGGGCAACCTGCTCGGCGAGGAAAACGGCGGCTTCTACTCGGTGATGAAGAACTTCCAGACCGAGCGCATCGCCCTCGGCGCGATGGCCGTCGGCCATTGCCAGCAAGCGCTCGCCGTAACGCTCGACCACGTGCGCGACCGCCGCGCTTTCGGCGCCACGCTGTTCGACAAGCAGGTGGTGCGGCAGAAGATCGCCATGCTCGACGCCAAGGTGCGCGCAGCGCGCAGCTTCATGTACCACTGCGCCTGGCGCGTGACGCAGGGGCAAGACGTGGTGCAGGAGGTCTCGATGCTGAAGGCGCTTACCGGCGAGCTCGTCAACGAAGTCGTGTCGGGTTGCCAGCAGTTCCACGGCGGCATGGGCTACATGCGAGGCACGGTGATCGAGCGACTGTGGCGAGACGCGCGCGTGCTCGCCATCGGCGGCGGTGCCACCGAGGTGATGCTCGACGAGGTTGCCAAGCGGTACTGAAGCAAGGAAGTCGAGAGACACGCGAGAGAGACGACAGGGACAAATCCGAAGACGACACCATGGAATTCGAAACGCTGCTGCTCAGCCGCCCCGGCCCGCACGTTGCGCAGGTCGCGCTGAACCGGCCCGACGTGCGCAACGCCCTCAACGGCACGCTGATCCGCGAGCTGGCGCGCGCTTTTGCCGCGCTCGCTGCCGAGGCCGACGTGCGCGCCATCGTCGTCGCCGCGAGCGGCAAGGCCTTTTGCGCCGGCGCCGACCTCGCCTTCATGCGCGAGGCCGCGGCCTATACGTGGGAGCAGAACCGCGCCGATGCCGAGGTGCTGGCCGAGATGCTCTACACGCTCTACAGCTGCCCGGTGCCGGTGGTCGCGCGCATCCACGGCGACTGCTACGCCGGGGGCATGGGCATCGCGTCGGTGTGCGACATCCGCGTCGTCGCGGAGCCGGTCACCTTCTGCCTGAGCGAGGCGCGGCTCGGCCTGTTGCCTGCGACGATCAGCCCTTACGTGATCCGCGCGATGGGCGAGCAGACCGCGCGGCGCTATTTCGTCACGGCCGAACGCTTCGGCGCAGCGGAAGCCAAGGCCATGGGCTACGCGCACGAGGTCTGCGCGGCCGAAGCGCTCGACGCGAAGGTCGAGGCCATCGTCGCCGCGCTCGTCGCCAACGGGCCGCTCGCCACGCGCGCCTGCAAGCGGCTCGTGCACGATGTCGCGGGGCGCGAGATCACGCCCGCGTTGCGCGCCGAGACCGCGCGCCGCATCGCCGACATGCGTGCGAGTGCCGAGGGCCGAGAGGGCATCGCGAGCTTTCTCGAGAAGCGGAAGCCAGCCTGGACCGACACTTCCGGCCAAGGAGACCCGACATGAACCTGAGCTCGCTCGACCTGACCCAGCTCGTCGCCGTTGCCGCCGCGCTCGGCTGGGCCAGCGGCCTGCGCCTCTACGCGGTGGTGTTCATCACCGGCATGGCGGGCTGGCTCGGCTGGGTGCCGCTGCCGAACGGCCTGCACCTGCTGGAGAGCCCGTGGATGCTGGGCCTCAGTGGCGTGATGCTGTTCGTCGAGTTTTTCGTCGACAAGATCCCCGGCCTCGACTCGGTCTGGGACGCCATCCACACCGTGATCCGCATTCCGGCCGGTGCCGCATTGGCAGCGGCCGTGTTCGGCGCCGACCAGTCACAGTGGGCCACCGCCGCGGCGCTGCTCGGCGGCACGCTCGCGGCTACCAGTCACGTTGCCAAGGCCACGACCCGGGCCGCCGCCAATGCCTCGCCCGAGCCGTTCTCGAACATCGGCCTCTCGCTGCTCGGCGACAGCGTCGTGCCGGCCACGCTCTGGCTCTCGTGGACGCATCCGGTGGCGCTGTTCGTCTTGCTCGGCGTGGCCGTGCTGACGATGCTGGCGATCACAGTGCTGCTGTGGCGCTTCGTGCGCGGGATGCTGGCGAGACTGCGCGGCGGTCGTGCAACGGCGACTCGTCCGCCCGGTCACACGCCGATCGACGACGGCCGCACCCTGGAGATGCCGCGATGAGCGAACTTCCGCACCGCGTGACGCTGGTCGAGGTCGGCCCGCGCGACGGCTTGCAGAACGAGAAGCAGCCGGTCGGTTCAGCCGTCAAGGTGGAGCTGGTGCACCGGCTGCATTCGGCGGGCCTCAAGGAGATCGAGGTCACGAGCTTCGTCAGCCCGAAGTGGGTGCCGCAGATGGCCGACAACGCGGCGGTGATGGCCGGTGTCGAGCGCGCGCCTGGCGTTCGCTACTCGGTGCTGGTGCCGAACATGAAAGGTCTCGATGCCGCACTCGCCGCGCCGCGGGCGCAGTGGCCCGACGAGATCGTGGTCTTCGCGGCGGCCACCGAGGCCTTCAGCCAGAAGAACATCAACTGCTCCATCGCCGAGAGCGTCGAGCGCTTCCGGCCGGTGGTGGCCGCGGCGCACGCGCACGGCATCAAGGTGCGCAGCGCACTCTCGGTGGCGCTTGGCTGCCCGTATCAGGGCGCGGTGAGTGCCGACGAAGTCGAGCGCGTCGTCAAGCTGCTGAAAGAGATCGGCGTCGACCACTGCGGCGTTGCCGACACCATCGGCGTCGGCACGCCCATCAAGGTGCAGGCGGTGATGGAGCGTGCGCTCAGGCACTTCCCGCTGGCCGAGGTGAGCGGTCATTTCCACGACACGTATGCGCAGGGCGTAGGCAACGTCTATGCCGCGATGGAAGTCGGCATCGCCACCTTCGACGCGAGCATCGCCGGCCTCGGCGGCTGCCCGTATGCGAAGGGCGCGACCGGCAACGTCGCCACCGAAGACCTGCTGTTCATGCTCGACGGCCTCGGCATCGAAACCGGCGTGTCGATCGACGCACTGGTCGACGCGGCGGCGTTCATCTCGGACGTGCTGGGCAGAAAACCCGTGTCGCGCTCGGCCAACGCACTGCTGGCCAGGCGCGCGTCGGCGAACGCCGCGGTCGCCGCCTGCGCGGCCGACGATCGTCACGGTTAGCGTCGCCATGAGCCCGAGCTACAGCGCCGTCGACGCCAGCGGCCGCAGCGTCGCCTACCGCGACCGCAAGCGTGCGGCGTGGCTGCTTTCCTGCGTCTATCCGCTGCTGCCGTTCGCCGGCATGGCGCTGCACGCGGCCACCGGCTACGAGCTGGCACTCGGCCTGCCGCTCGTCGTCAGCTACGGCCTGATGCCGCTGCTCGACGCGCTCATCGGCGAAGACCGCAACAACCCGCCCGAAGCCGTGGTGCCGCAGCTCGAGGCCGATCGCTACTACCGCTGGCTCACGTGGGTCACCGTGCCGCTGCATTTCGTGGCCCTGATCGGCTGCGCCTGGTGGGCCGGCACGCACGACCTCTCGTGGTGGGCGCTGCTGATGCTGGCCTACGTGGCCGGCACCGACTCGGGCCTCGGCATCAACACCGGTCACGAGCTCGGCCACAAGCACACGGCCGTCGAGCAATGGCTGGCGCGGCTGGTGCTCGCGGTGCCGGCCTACGGGCACTTCACGGTGGAGCACGGCCGCGGCCACCACCGCTTCGTGTCCACGCCCGAAGACCACGCCAGCTCACGCATGGGCGAGAGCATCTACCGCTTCGCCCTGCGCGAGCTGCCGGGCGGCATGCGCCGCGCGTGGCAGCTCGAGGCCGAGCGGCTGCGGGCCGGCGGGCGCTCGCCCTGGAGCGTGCACAACACGATGCTGCAGAGCTACGCCGTCTCGGCGGTGCTGCAGCTCGGGTTGGTCGCGGCCTTCGGCTGGGTGATGCTGCCGTTCCTCGCCGTGCACAACATGGTCGCGTGGTGGCAGCTCACGTCGGCCAACTACGTCGAGCACTACGGCCTGCTGCGCGAGCGGCTGCCCAGCGGCAAGTACGAAGCGCCGCAGCCGCATCACTCGTGGAACACCAACCACCTCGTCACCAATCTCGCCACCTTCCACCTGCAGCGCCACTCCGACCACCACGCGCATCCGTCGCGGCGCTACCAGTCGCTGCGCCACTTCGAGCAGCTGCCGCAGCTGCCCAGCGGCTACTTCGGCATGTTCCCGCTGTCGTACGTTCCCGCGCTGTGGTTCAAGGTGATGGACCCGCGGCTGATGGCGCTGCCGCATGTGGCGGGCGACCTGCGCAAGGTGAACGTCGATCCGGCCCGTCGCGCCGTCCTGGAGGCGCGCTACAGCGCTTCGTTGCCTACCTGAAGAAGACTCGGCACCCTGCCCTCGGTGACCTGGTCGAGGTCGAGAGCATCGAGGGCAAGGACAAGGTGATGAGAAGCCTGATCCAGTTCGGCGCCGTAACGCAAAAGCAGCTCGATGCGCTGAACGAGCGCAACCTGCTTCAGTAGGCGTCGCACGTCGAGCGGCCGAAGTCGTCGCCGAGCGTGCCTCGGCGCCGCCACGCTATTTCTCGACGAACGCCCGCTCGATCACGTAGTCGCCCGCCTGGCCGATGCCGGCGGAGACGGTGAAGCCGGCGGCGTCGAGGACGGCGCGCATGTCCTTCAGCATCGCCGGGCCGCCGCAGATCATGGCGCGGTCGAGCTTGGGGTCGATCTGCGGAAAGTCGATGTCGCGGCACAGCTTGCCGCTGGCGATGAGGTCGGGCAGCCGCCCGGTGAAGCGGAACGGCTCGCGCGTGACGGTCGGGTAGTAGACGAGCTTCTGCTTGATCTGCTCGCCGAGGAAATCGTCGTGCGGCAGGTCGTGCTCGATCAGGTGCGCGTAGGCGAGCTCGTCGACTTTCCTCACGCCGTGCACGAGCACCACGCGCTCGAAGCGCTCGTACACGTCGGGGTCACGGATCAGGCTCATGAAGGGCGCGAGTCCGGTGCCGGTGGCGAAGAGGTAGAGGTAACGGCCGGGCAGCACGTCGGTCAGCACCAGCGTGCCGGTGGGCTTCCTGCCGACGAGCACTTCGTCTCCGGGCACGACGTGTTGCAGGCGCGAGGTGAGCGCGCCGCTCTGCACCTTGATGCTGAAGAACTCGAGTTCCTCGGCGTAGTGCGCGCTGGCGATCGAGTAGGCGCGCAACAGCGGCTTGCCCTCGACCATCAGGCCCACCATCACGAAGTGCCCGCTCTCGAAACGCAGGCTGGGCCCGCGCGTGCAGGTGAAGGTGAAGAGCGAATCGTTCCAGTGGTGGACGGAGAGAACCTTCTGCGTGTCGTAGGCCGCCATGGGCGTTCAGCTTTCCTTGAATTTGTTCGTTCGCGGCGCGACCGGCGCCACCGAGGCGAGCATCACGCGTTGGATCTCGGCATGCCACGCTTCGCACTGGTCGGGGTGCATCAGCTCGGTACCGAGAAAGCTCGTCAGCGTGTAGCGGTTCGAGAGGTAGAAGTAGCCGAGCGCGGCGAGCGTGAGGTAGACCCGGTTCACGTCGAGCCCGCGCCGGAACAGCTTCTGGCGTGCGCCCTCTGCCAGTATTGTCCCCAAAATGCCGAGCACCGGCCGCGACAGCTGCTTGACCTTCGCCGACTTGGCGATGTGCCGGCCGCGCATCAGGTTCTCGTTGCTGAGCAACGCCACGAACTCGGGGTGCGCGAGGTAGTAGTTCCAGGTGAAGGCCACGAGCTCCGCGAGAGCGGTCACAGGGCGGCTGGAGTCGAGGTCGAGCTCGCCTTCGGCGGCGCCGAGTTCTGCATACACGCCTTCGAGCACGGCGAGGTAGAGCGCTTCCTTGCTGCCGAAGTAGTAGTAGATCATCCGGTCGCTCGAGCGGCCGGTGCGCGAGATGCGCTCGACGCGCGCGCCGCTGTAGCCGTGCCGCATGAACTCGTTGCGCGCAGCCCGCAGGATGCGTGCACGCGTTTTCTCGGCGTCTCTCGGAGCGGCAACTTTCGAGCTGGGCATTCGGGCCTTGCAATCCGTTCGGAGCATGCTAGATTGACCCCGCAATGAAGTAAACACTTCATTAGGAGCCGTGTTGATGCCCCGTTTCGAGCGCCCCGCCACCGTGATGCAGGCCGCCAGCCTGCTGGCTTCGGGGCCCTGGGCACTGCTGGCCGGCGGTACCGATCTGTATCCGGCGCACGTCGGCAGGCCGCTCGCGCTGCCGGTGCTCGATCTGTCGTCCATCGCTTCTCTGCGCGGCATCTCGCGCGAAGAGCGCGGCTGGCGCATCGGCGCCACCACCCCATGGACCGATGTGATCAGGGCCGACCTGCCACCGCTCTTCGATGCGCTGAAGGCCGCCGCGCACGAGGTGGGCGGCGTGCAGATCCAGAACGCGGGCACGGTCGCCGGCAACCTCTGCAACGCCTCGCCCGCGGCCGACGGTACGCCGGTGCTCATGGCGATGGGCGCGAGCGTGTTGCTGGCGAGCGAACGCGGCGAGCGCGAGCTGCCGATCGAAGACTTCGTGCTCGGGGCACGGCGCACGGCGCGTGCGGAAGACGAGCTCGTGGTCGCGATTCGCGTGCCGGCGCGCTCTTCGAACGCGCGCTCCGCCTTCATCAAGCTCGGCGGCCGGCGTTACCTCACGATCTCGATGACGATGGTGGCGGCGGTGATCGACCGCGGCGACGCCGGCCGCGTCGTGCATGCCGGCATCGCCGTCGGCAGCTGTTCCGCCGTGGCGCGACGACTGCCGGCGCTCGAGGCGAAGCTGCTCGGCGCGGTCGTGGACAGCGATCTCGCCGCGCTCGTCGAGCCGGCCGATCTTGCGCCGCTCACGCCCATCGACGATCTGCGGGCCAGCGCGGCCTACCGCCTCGACGCCACACTGACGTTGCTGCGTCGCGCGCTCGGCAGTCTGGACGCGGGTGGCGTGAAGGCCGTGAAATGACCGCACGCGACTGGCCGCCGCACGAAGCGACCGCGACGCCGGCGGTACAGGTCGTGCACCTTCACGTCAACGCCGCCGCGAGCGCACTCGCCGGCGACTCGTCGCGGCGCCTCAGCGACGCGCTGCGCGACGAGCTCGGCCTCACCGGCACCAAGGTCGGCTGCCACGCCGGCGACTGCGGCGCCTGCACCGTGCTGCTCGACGGCGCGCCTGTGTGCGCGTGCATCGTCGCGGTCGGCCAGTGCGAGGGCCGCGCCGTCACGACGATCGAGGGCCTGGCCGGTGCGCATGGCGCACTCTCCAACCTGCAGCGCGCATTCGTTGCCCACGGGGCGGCGCAGTGCGGCATCTGCACGCCCGGCATGCTGATGAGCGCGGAGGCGCTGCTGCGCGCCAACTCGAAGCCGAGCGCAGCCGAGGTGCAGGACG
>Ga0209724_1000527_pt1 | contig 36776 bp, 32 predicted proteins | sample grotaG_FD_184143 | JGI IMG/M metagenome (GOLD analysis project Ga0209724, IMG submission 184143) | Glacier valley bacterial and archeal communities from Borup Fiord, Nunavut, Canada, to study Microbial Dark Matter (Phase II) -... | ecosystem: Environmental > Aquatic > Freshwater > Ice > Glacier ... | reverse complement strand
GGGAGATGAACTCCGGCTTCGCGAACCTGCGCGCGTCGCTGCCGATGAATCTGAAAGGCCACTTCCCGGGCCACAAGATCTGGGCCGGCGCCCAGCCCGACATCGACCGCATCGTCGAGATCTGGACCGAGTGCATAGCCACCTACGGCGGGCCGTTTCTCTTCGGCCAGCAGCGCGGCATGGCCGATGCCATGTATGCACCGGTGGCCGCGCGCTTCCTCATCTACGACGTGAAGCTGAACAGGGAATGCTTCGTCTATTGCCAGACCATCATGGCCATGCCCGAGATGAAGGAGTGGGTCACGGCTGCGAAGCTCGAGCCTGACGACATCGAAGAGCTCCACATGGACTTCTGAGCGCGCCACGGGCGCTCTGCCACGACCCGCCGGCTGCCTTTCCTGCGCGCGTTACTTCACCAGCACCTGGCCGCGGATCTCGCCGCCCGGGTTGGCGGCGGTGTGCAGGTTCGCGTACCAGAGACCGGCCCGCAGGTCGAAGATCTGCGACGCGGTGAGGGTGGCGCTGCCCTCGATGGGGCTCATGGTGCTTGCAAACGGCACGACCACGCCGGCGTTCGCGCCGGACATGGCCGGGCCGTGAATGTGGCCGGCCGTGGCCGGGCCGCTGAGGCCTTGGTACGTGACCCGCCAGGTCAGCAGTTTGGTGTCGTTGTTCAGCGACGCGGTGAATTCACCGCCGCCGCGCGAGTCGTTGGCCGGCACTTCGGCGCTGGCGGTCAGCGAGGCACCGAAGTTGGTGGTGTTGCCCATCATCGGCATCGTGCTGGACGACATGCTGCCGCAACCGGCAAGTGCCACGGCGCTGGAGAGGAAGGCGATTCGAATGGCGGTGGGGAAAGTGATCATGGGCAGGCTCCTGAAGTCGTTGTGAGCGCGAAAGCGCGCTGACACCAGACTATCGCCGGTTGCGTGCACGCAGGGGTGCGACCGTGCCCCGATATCGCGTCGGACAAGGCGCCGATGTCAACGGCCCGGGCCACCGTGGCCGCTGCCCCTTCTTCTGCGCCCCCTGTGCCTGCACCCACGCCGCCGGCGCAGGCACTGCGCACGGCCCCTGCGCATCGACCGACGTGAAGTCGGCCGGGCCCACGACCTCGATGTATTCCATGTCGGGCGAGTAGTCGAACAGGTAGTGAACGATGCCCGGGCGCTGGTGCACGCAGTCGCCGGCCTCGACCAGCGTTTCCTTGTCGCCGTACACGAACTTCGCCCAGCCCTTTGTCATGATGACGATGTGGAACCGCGTTTCATGGCGGTGCCATCCTGTGCTCTTCTCTGGTGCCATGTTGGCGCGCACCGGCTGCGCGATCACACGGCCGGCGGTGGCCTGTTCGATGCCGAGGTCCTTGTACTGGAAGAAGTCGCGCAGGCCGTCGTTGCGCCAGGGTGTGTCGGCGGGTTTGACGTGCGAGAACTGGGTGGTCGTGGTGTCCGGCATGGGGTGCCCTCCTGCGACAGTTGCTTGTGCGCCTGCTGCATGCATAAGGCATTCCAACGCGGGTACCCAGGCGGCGTGATCGCCGTCGCTCGACCGCGCTGCGCACCGGTGCTTCGAGCCGGTACGCCAACGGTCACTGCGGCGCGGCCACGCCCGGTGCTGCGGGCACTTCGTCAGGCGCAGGCACCAGCCCATACGGCGCGACCAGCGGCCACACGTGGCCGGGCACCATGTTCTTCATGCGGCTCGGGTGTTCGCGGCGCAGGTGCACGACCGTCTCGGCCGCCTTCATCTCGACGCGCGCTTTCGCGAACTCGATGCCGCGCGGCCCGATGCGCGGCATCAGCCAGCCGACGATGGGCCGCAGCCAGTTCGGCATGCGCCGCAGCGGCAGGCCACCGGCTGCGAGCTGCACATTCGCCAGAAAGCCTTTCACGGCGCCGTGCCGCTTGCCGGCTGTGCCGACCGGCTGCGTCTGCAACTCGTCGCCGAGCAGCGCCACCAGCTCTTCGCCGCGAGCGTTCCGTACCAGCAGCCACTGTTCGCCCTGGCCGGCCATGTAGCCGACCGTGATGTCGGCCAGCACGTTGGTGTAGTCCACACAGGTGCGGCAGGTCAGCGGGAAGAAGTCGGCCGGGAGCGTGGACAGCGGCAGTTGCAGGAACGGGATGAGCTTGACGCGGCCATCGGTGAAGCGCAACTCCACGCGGTAGTCGGCACGGAACTCGAGGTAAGTGATGTCTTGCGCACGCAGCTTGAGCTGCGTGGCCACGAGTTCCAGGAACTGGTGGAAGTTCTCGGTCGTGGTGTTGTCGGAGCACGGCGTGCCGATCACGTACAGCCGCTCGAAGCCGAACTCTTTTTCGAGCGCGCGCAGTGCATACACCTGGCACGGAATGCCGATCACCGCCAGCCGCTTGAAGCCGCGCGCACGGGCAGGCTCCAGCAGCGCCAGCAACGGCGCGTAGCCCATGCGCATGCCACGGCACTGCGCCATGCCTTCGGCATGGGTCACGAGCACCGGCATCGGGCGCCAGCTGTCGTTCGGGTCCGGCGCCATGGCCAGCACCGCATCGACCGCGCCGGTCTCGAGCAGCCGCTCGGCGATGCGCGTGGTGATGCCGCTCCATTGCGCGCCGCTGCGCGCGGGCACGAGCGAGGCCTGCAGCATGCGCCGGTACGGGCCGAACCAGGGCTCGTCGCTGGCACCTTCACCATCGGTCGCGGTGTGGCGCACGCGGCCGTGCACCTGCGCTTCGAGCCGCGGGTAGTCGGGCTGGATGAACTGACACGCCTCGCCGCAGCGCTTGGGCTCGCTGCTGCGCGATATGCCGCAGTCGGTGCACAGCCCGCGCGGTGCGGCGTCGGCCACTGGGGCGGCCCAGACGATGGGGTAGGGCGAGGGGGGCGCGGGCGCGCGAACAGATGTCGTGTCGGTCGAATGCATCGGCCGATTGTTCAGCATTCCACGATGTTCACGGCCAAGCCGCCGCGCGCCGTTTCCTTGTACTTCGTCATCATGTCAGCGCCGGTCTCTCGCATCGTCTTGATGACCTTGTCCAGGCTCACGTGGTGCGTGCCGTCGCCGCGCAGGGCCATGCGCGCGGCGTTGATGGCCTTCACCGACGCGATCGCATTGCGCTCGATGCACGGGATCTGCACCAGCCCGCCAACAGGGTCGCAGGTCAGGCCAAGGTGGTGCTCCATGCCGATTTCGGCCGCGTTCTCCACCTGCGATGGCGTGCCGCCCAGCACGGCACACAGCGCGCCTGCGGCCATCGAGCAGGCCACGCCCACTTCGCCCTGGCAGCCGACCTCGGCGCCGCTGATCGACGCGTTTTCCTTGTAGAGCAGGCCGATGGCGGCGGCGGTGAGCAGGAAGTCGATCACGCCCTTGTCGGTGGCCGAGGGAACGAAGCGCGTGTAGTAGTGCAGCACTGCGGGCACGATGCCGGCGGCGCCGTTGGTAGGCGCGGTGACGACGCGACCGCCGGCGGCGTTCTCTTCGTTCACGGCCAGTGCGTACAGGTTGACCCAGTCGAGAACCTGCAAAGGGTCACGCAGAGCAGCTTCCGGGTTGGCGCACAACTGGCGGTGCAGGTCGGCGGCACGACGCTTCACCTTGAAGCCGCCGGGCAGCACGCCGTCGGTCTGGCAGCCGCGCACGACGCAGGCCTGCATCACTGCCCAGATGTTCAGCAGGCCAGCGTCAGTCTCGCCGCTGCTCCGCCAATGGCGTTCGTTGCGCCGCATCAGCTCGGCGATGCTGCAGCCTTCGGCTTTCGTGATCGACAGCAGGTCGGCCCCGCTGTGGAACGGGTGCGCGAGCACGGTGGTGTCGGGTGCGATCACTTTCTGCAGCGTGCCGTCGTGCGCCACTTCGTCGCTGACGACAAAGCCGCCACCGACCGAGTAATAGGTGCGGGCCAGCAGCTCGGCGCCACCCGCATCGAAGGCGGTGAAGCGCATGCCGTTGGCGTGGAAGGGCAGGGCCTCGCGGCGGTAGAAGATGAGGTCGGTCTTCTCGGTGAACGCGATCACGTGCATGCCGAGCAACTCGACCTGCTTGTGCTCGCGCACGCGCTTGAGCACCGCCGCAATGCCGTCCACGTCCACCGTGTCGGGCGCAGCACCTTGCAGCCCGAGCAGCACCGCCTTGTCGCTGCCGTGGCCCTTGCCGGTGGCGCCGAGCGAGCCGTAGAGCTGCGAGCACACACGCACTGTAGCTTTGAGGTGGCCGTCATGCTGCAAGCGCAACACGAAGAGCCGCGCCGCGCGCATCGGCCCGACGGTGTGCGAGCTGCTGGGGCCGATGCCGATCTTGAACAGGTCGAAGACGGAAACGGCCATGGGGCTCAGCCTCTCAGCCCGTGGCGTAGTCGGCGAGCGGCGGGCACGAGCAGAACAGGTTGCGGTCGCCGTAGACGTTGTCGACACGCCCCACCGGCGGCCAGTACTTCGCGCGCCGCAACGCGGGCACCGGGTAGGCCGCTTCCTCGCGCGAGTGGGCGTGCGGCCAGTCGTGCTTGAGCAGCGCCTGCGCGGTGTGCGGCGCCGCCTTCAACGGGTTGTCGGTCGCGGGCCAGACACCCGCCTCGACCTTCGCGATTTCGGCTCGGATGGCGATCATCGCGTCGCAGAAACGGTCGAGCTCTTCGAGGCCTTCGCTCTCGGTCGGCTCGACCATCAAGGTGCCCGCCACCGGGAAGCTGAGCGTGGGTGCGTGGAAGCCGTAGTCGATCAGGCGCTTGGCAACGTCTTCGGCGCTGATGCCACTGGCGCCACCGGTTGCGTCTTTCAAGGGCCGAAGGTCGAGGATGCACTCGTGCGCCACGCCGCCGCCCTTAAGGCCTTCGACGTTGCCGCTGAAGTGGATGTCGTAGTGGTCGGCGAGGCGTGCGGCGATGTAGTTGGCGGAGAGGATGGCGATTTCGGTGGCCGTTGTCAGCCCCTCGGCGCCCATCATGCGCATGTACATCCAGCTGATCGGCAGCACTGCAGCGTTACCGAGCGGCGCGGCACTGATGGCGCCGATCTGCACATCATTGCCGATGCCCGCGACGCCTTGCGTCGCCTGCGAATACGTGCGGTGCCCCGGCAGGTACGGCACCAGGTCGGCCACCACGCACACCGGCCCCACACCCGGCCCGCCGCCGCCGTGCGGGATGCAGAAGGTCTTGTGCAGGTTCAGGTGACTCACGTCGCCGCCGAACTCGCCCGGTGCGGCCACGCCGACCAGCGCGTTCATGTTCGCGCCGTCCACGTACACGCGACCGCCGTGTTGGTGCACGAGCGCGCACAACTCCTTCACGCGGGTGTCGAACACGCCGTAGGTGGAAGGGTAGGTGATCATCACTGCGGCCAGGTTCGCGCTGTGCGCTTCGCATTTGGCGGCCATGTCGTCGAGGTCGACGTTGCCTTCGGCGTCGCACTTCGTCACCACCACCTGCATGCCGGCCATCTGCGCGCTGGCGGGATTGGTGCCGTGGGCCGATTCGGGAATCAGGCAGATGTTGCGGTGCGCTTCGCCACGCGCCGCGTGGTACGCGCGGATCACGAGCAGCCCGGCGTATTCACCCTGCGAGCCGGCGTTGGGTTGCAGGCTCACGCCGCTGTAACCCGTGGCCTGGCACAGCCATGCTTCGAGCTGCTTGCGCAGCAGGTCGTAGCCCTGCAGTTGATCCTGCGGCGCGAACGGGTGCACGTTGGCGAACTCGGGCCAGGTGACCGGGATCATCTCGCTCGTCGCATTCAGCTTCATCGTGCACGAGCCGAGCGGGATCATCGTGCGGTCGAGCGCCAGGTCTTTGTCAGACAGGCTGCGGATGTAGCGCAGCATGTCGGTCTCGCTGTGGTGGCGGTTGAAGACCGGGTGCGTCAGGTAGGCGCTGGTGCGTTGAAGCTCGGCCGGAATCAGCGAGGCGACGCCCTTCTCGAATGGCCCGAAGCCGGGCAGCGGCTGACCGTCTGCGAAAAGCTTCCAGAGCAGCACGATATCGTCGCGCGCCGTGGTCTCGTCGAGCGTGATGCCCACGCTGGTGGCAGACGCGCGGCGCAGGTTGACGCCGGCGTCGCGCGCGGCTTGAAGCAGCGCATCGGTCTTTGCGCCGGTCGCGACCTGCAGCGTATCGAACGCGCTCGCGTTGGCGACCGTGCAGCCCAACTGGCCTAGACCAGTGGCCAGTACCGCGGTGAAGCTCGCGACGCGCTGCGCAATGCGCTTCAGGCCCACCGGGCCGTGGTAGACGGCATACATGCTTGCCACGACTGCCGGCAGCACCTGTGCCGTGCAGATGTTCGAGGTGGCCTTCTCGCGGCGAATGTGCTGCTCACGCGTCTGCAATGCCAGGCGATAGGCCGGTGCGCCGTGCGCGTCGATGCTCACGCCGACCAGCCGGCCCGGCATCGAGCGCTTGAACTCGTCGCGCGTAGCCAAATAGGCGGCGTGCGGGCCGCCATTGCACATCGGCATTCCGAAGCGCTGCGTGTTGCCGACAACGATGTCGGCGCCCATCTCGCCCGGCGCCTTGAGCAACGCGAGCGCCAGCAGGTCGGCGGCGACGATGGCGAGGCCTCCCTGCGCATGTACCGAAGCGATGACCGGCGCCAGGTCGCGCACCACGCCATCCACGCCCGGGTACTGCAACAGCGCGGCGAATGCGCCGGCGCCGCCGGCCGCATCGGCAGGGCCGCAGGCGACCGTGATGCCCAGCGGCGCGGCGCGCGTGCGCACCACTTCCAGCGTTTGCGGCAGCACGTCGTCGGCGACGAAGAAGGTGGTGGACTTGCTCTTGCCCACGCGCATCGCGAGCGTCATGGCCTCGGCCGCAGCGGTGGCCTCGTCTAGCATCGACGAGCCGGCAATGGCCATGCCGGTCAGGTCGCACACCATGGTCTGGAAGTTCACCAGCGCTTCCATGCGGCCCTGCGAAATCTCGGCCTGGTAAGGCGTGTAGGCGGTATACCAGGCCGGGTTCTCGAGGATGTTGCGCAGGATCACGCCGGGCGTGTGCGTGCCGTGGTATCCCTGGCCGATGAAGCTCTTGAGCAGCTTGTTCTGCCCGGCGATGCGGCGCATCTCGGCCAGCGCATCGGCCTCGGCGAGCGGCTCGGGCAGGTCCATTGCCTGAGCGCGCGCGATCGAGCGCGGCACGATCGCCTCGATCAGCGCCCGGCGAGACGCCGCGCCGATCACGCTCAGCATGTGGCGCTCGTCTTCGGGCTGAATGCCCACGTGGCGGGCAACGAACTCGGCGGCATTCTCAAGCTCGCGCAGCGGCTTGTGGGCAGACATCAACATCGGGCTTCTTTCGTGATCCGGATCAATGGGGTGGGGTGTCAGCTGTTCTTGACGAGCAGGTCGTAGGCCGGGCCGTCCATGAGCTGGTCGAACTCGCCCATGTTCGTCACGTGCACCTTGAAGAACCAGCCGTTGCCCAGCGGGTCGGTGTTGGCGAGCGACGGGTCGGCCCGCAGCGCTTCGTTCACCTCGACCACTTCACCGGTGACCGGCATGAACAGGTCGGCGGCAGCCTTGACCGACTCGACGACGCCGGCCACATCGCCCTTCTTGAACGTGCTGCCGATGGCGGGCAGGTCGACGAACACCACGTCACCGAGTGCGTCTTGCGCGTGGTGGGTGATGCCGACAGTCGCGGCTTCGTGGTCTTCGATGTTGATCCACTCGTGGTCGTCGGTGTACATGGTGGTCATGGGGGCTCTCCTGGTCAAATTGAAAGGCAGATGAACAGTTCAACCGCGGTGATAGCGGTGGGGAACGAACGGCATGGGGCTCACGCGCATCGGCTGGCGCTTGCCCCTGACTTCGGCATACACCTCGTGGTGCGGCAGGGCGTGGTTGACGGCGAGGTAGGCCATCGCGACCGGCTCCCCATAGGAAGGCGACAAGGTACCGCTCGTCACCACGCCGAGCTTTTGGCCCTTGGCATCGACGATGGGCGCGCCTTCGCGCACCGGCACACGCTCCAGGCCGACGAGGCCGACGCGCTTGGTGGCGGCCCCGCTGGCCAATTGCCGGTCGATCGTGGCCGCACCGGGGTAGCCGCCGGCACGCCCGCCGCCAGCGCGGCGCACCTTCTGGATCGCCCAGGTGAGGCCGGCTTCGACCGGCGTGGTCGTCTCGTTGATGTCGTGCCCGTAGAGGCACAGGCCCGCTTCCAGCCGAAGCGTGTCGCGTGCGCCCAGGCCGGCGGGTTTGACCTCGGGCAGCTCAAGCAAGGCCTTCGCCAGTGCAACGGCGTGCTCGGCGTGGACCGAGATCTCGAACCCGTCTTCGCCGGTGTAGCCGGAGCGGGTGACGAAGCAATCGGCCCCGGCGAGCGTGACGCTCGCACCTGTCATGAAGGTCAGCGCCAGCACCGCATCGTTCAGCTGCGACAGGGCGGTGGCGGCCTTCGGCCCCTGCAAGGCCAGCAAGGCGCGGTCGGGCAGCGGCTGCACGCCGCAGCGGTGGCCGATGTTCGCGGCCATCATCTTGGTGTCGGCGTCCTTGCAGCCGGCGTTGACGACCACGAACAGGTCGCCGCCATGTTCGGGGCCGCGCCGCGTGATCATCAGGTCGTCGAGCAGGCCGCCGCTGCTATTGGTGAAAAACGCGTAGCGTTGCCTGCCGGGTGCCAGGTCGATCACGTCCATGGGCACGAGTGACTCCATCGCGCGTGCGGCATCGGGCCCCGTCAGGCGCAACTGGCCCATGTGCGACACATCGAACAGCGCGGCGGAAGCGCGGCAGTGGCGGTGCTCGGCCAGGATGCCGGCGGGGTACGAGACCGGCATGTCGTAACCGGCGAAGGCGACCATCTTGGCGCCGAGCTCGAGGTGGAGCGCGTGCAGCGGGGTGGCGTGCAGAGGCTTTTGCAAAACGGCGTCGGACATGGTCGTCTCCCAGGGCATCGGTTGATGCCGGTGCGATGTGGCTGCACCGGCTCTGCCCTGGCTGTCCGCTCTACCTGAGAGATTCGCGCAGCGCCGCAACAGCGCCCCGCTTGCCCCTTCGGTGGGCCCACTCGGGGTGGGCCTCTCTCCAGCTAGGTACGCCTCGGGTAAGGCGCTTGTCAGTCCTTTTGCCTGAGCGTTCGATCCGCATTTCTCACTGCGGTTCTGCGCCTTCGGCGGCCTGTTCGACGACGCATGGTGCGTTGTCGTGAAGGCTCTCTCCTGACCTGAAATAGTGTAGCAGCGCCGCCGATAATCACGCCCCATGAGCCGAACGAAACGCGTGAAACAACCCGAGCCGCCCTCGACCGAGTGGCTGAAAGTCGAGTCGCTGGACTTGGAAGCGCAAGGCATTGCGCACAACGCCGAAGGCAAGGTGGTGTTCATCGAAGGCGCCTTGCCCGGCGAACTGGTGCAGGTGCAGGTGACGCGCCGCAAGAACAACTGGGAGCAGGGGGACATGATCGCCATGCGGCGCGAGAGCGCGCAGCGCGTTCGCCCCGAGTGCCCGCACTTCGGCACCTGCGGCGGCTGCAAGATGCAGCATTTCCACATCGGCGCACAGGTGGCCACCAAGCAGCGCGCGCTCGAAGACGCGCTGTGGCACCTGGGCAAGGTGCGGGCCGGCCAGTTGCTGCGGCCCATCGAGGGCCCGGCCTGGGGCTACCGCTTCCGGGCGCGGCTGTCGGTGCGTTTCGTCACCAAGAAGGACAAGGTGTTGGTGGGCTTTCACGAACGCAAGTCGGGTTTCGTGGCCGACATGACGACCTGCGCCGTGCTGCCGCCGCACGTGAGCGCACTGCTCGTGCCGCTGCGCGAGCTGGTGGGCGCGATGAGCCGGCGCGACAAGCTGCCGCAGATCGAGCTGGCCGTGGGCGACGACACGTGCGCGCTGGTGCTGCGCCACATGGAGCCGCTGACCGAGCCCGACCTGCAGCGCCTGCGCGACTTCGCGGCCGCGCATCGCGTGCAGTGGTGGCTGCAATCGAAGGGGCCCGACACCGTGAAACTGCTCGACGAAGGCGGCCCGCAGCTGGCCTACGCGCTGCCTGAGTTCGGTATCACGATGCCGTTCAAGCCGACCGACTTCACGCAGGTCAACCCGCACATCAACCGTGTGCTGGTGGCGCGCGCGCTGCGCTTGCTCGACGCGCATTCCAACGAGCGCGTGGTCGACTGGTTCTGCGGTCTGGGCAACTTCACGCTGCCCATTGCGACCCTGGCGCGCGAGGTGCTGGGCGTGGAAGGCAGCGAGGCGCTGGTGCAGCGCTCGCGCGAGAACGCCGCGCTGAACCGGCTCGACGCCAAGGCCACGTTCGCCGCCCGCAACCTGTTCGAGCTGACGCCCGCCGACGTGGCCGCGTACGGCCCCGCCGACAAGTGGCTCGTCGACCCGCCGCGCGAAGGCGCCTTCGCGCTGGCCCAGGTGCTGGCCGATGTGCACGCCGACCCCTCGCTGGCACCGGGCTATGTGCCGCCGAGCCGCATCGTCTACGTGAGCTGCAACCCCGCCACGTTGGGCCGCGACGCCGGGCTGCTGGTGCACCAGGCCGGCTACCGCTGCACGGCAGCGGGGGCCGTCAACATGTTCCCGCACACGGCCCACGTTGAAAGCATTGCGGTCTTCGACCGCGATGCTTTGGGCTAGGGTCATGTCGCAGACCGTCACCGTCCCGTTGTGGGCCCTCGTGTTGCTGTGCGTGCTGGCCTTGGTGGCAACGCTGAACTCGCTGCTGATCCCCAGCGTGCGCTGGTACTTCCGGCGCAAGGTGCGCAAGGTGATCGACGAGATCAGCGTACGCCTCAAGATCGACCTGCCGCAGTTCAAGCTCACGCGCCGCCGTGCCTTGATCGACCGCTTGATGAGCGACCCGCGCGTGCTGGCGGCGGCCGAGGCCCACGCCGCCACCAGCGGCGAGCCGCGCGCGGCGGTGATGAAACGCGTGGCCGGCTGCGCCCGGGAAATCGTTCCCGCGTTCAACGCCTACGTGTACTTCCGGCTCGGCTACTGGCTGTCGAAAACGTTTGCGCGCATGGTCTACCGCGTGCGCCTGGGCTACACCGATGAGCGCTCGCTGGCCGCGATCAACCCGAAGTCCACGGTCGTGTTCGTCATGAACCACCGCTCGAACATGGACTACATCCTGGTCTCGTTCCTCGCTGCCGAGCGTGTGGCGCTGAGCTATGCGGTGGGCGAGTGGGCGCGCATCTGGCCGTTGCAGGGTTTGATCCGCGCAATGGGTGCGTACTTTGTGCGCCGCAACTCGGGCGACCCGCTCTACCGCATGGTGCTGCAACGCTATGTGCAGATGGCCACCGAAGGCGGGGTGCCGCAGGCCATGTACCCGGAGGGCGGGCTGACGGTCGACGGGCTGCTGCGCGAGCCCAAGCTCGGCTTGCTCGACTACATGCTCAAGGGCTTCAACCCCGAGGGCGAGCGCGACCTGGTGTTCATTCCCGTGGGCATCAACTACGACCGCGTGATCGAAGACCGCACGCTGCTGCGCAAGCTCGACGCGAAGCCGCCGCGCGGTAGCCTGGCGCGCACCTTGCGCATCACCGGCACCTACCTCGCGCGTCAGTTCGTCTTCACGCTGCTGGGCAAGCGTTACCGCTACGGCTATGCCTGCGTGAACTTCGGCCAGCCGGTGTCGATGCGCGAGCACGTGCGCTCGCAGGCCATGGACTTCCGTGCGCTCGACGACGCTGCCCGGCGTGCTGCGGTGGCCGAAGTCGGCAAGTCGTTGATGCGCAACATCGGACAGATCGTGCCTGTGTTGCCTGTGCCGCTGGTGGCGACGGTGTTCCTGCGCGACCCGACCCGCGCGCTGACCGAACTGGAGTTGAAGTCAGCCGTGGTGGCGTTGATTGCGGTCGTGGAAGCGCGCGGCGCCCACGTCTATGTGCCACGCACGGACCGCGACTACGCGCTGACGGTGGGCTTGCGGATGTTGACCTTGCGACACTTGGTAGTCGAGTGTGACGGCCTCTACCGCATCAACCCCGCCGAGACCCGCGTGCTCGCGTACTACGCCAACTCGATTGCGCATCTATGTCGATAAGCGCCAACCAACACCGCAAAAGAAAAGGGGCCCCGAAGGGGCCCCGCCATTCGTCCCGCCGATAGACGTTCCGCGTTATTCGCTGGAGTTTGCGAACCCCAGGATCGCCAGCAGCGACTGGAACACGTTGTACAGGCTGAGGTACACACCCAGCGTGGCGCTGATGTAATTCGTTTCTTCGCCGTCCTTCACACGCCTCAGGTCGTACAGGATGAATGCCGAGAAGATGCCGATGGCGAGCACCGAGATCGTGGTCATCAGCGCGCTCGACTGGATGAAGATGTTGGCCAGACCCGCCACCAGGATCATGATCATCCCGATGAACAGGAACTTGCCCATGCTCGACAGGTCGCGCTTGATGACCGACGACAACGCCGCCATGCCGAAGAAGATCAGACCCGTGCCCGCGAAAGCCGTCATGATGAGCCCGGCGCCGTTCGCCTGGCCCAGCACCGCGCCGATCAGGCGCGACAGCATCAAACCCATGAAGAACGTGAAGCCCAGCAGCACCGGCACGCCGGCCGATGAGTTCTTGGTCTTCTCGATGGCGAACATGAAGCCGAACGCACCGGCCAGGAAGACGATGGCGCTCATGCCCGGGCCCATGGCGCGGGTGATGCCTGTCGTCACGCCGACCCACGCGCCGAGCACGGTGGGCACCATCGACAGCGCGAGCAGCCAGTACGTGTTGCGCAGCACGCGGTTGCGTTGCTCGATCGACGCCACTTCGCCGTAGCCGGCGTAGTTGGCTTGAAGGGGTTGATTCATGAAACCTCCAGGTTGATGGAAACGGGTGTCTGACCCACGCTGCGGATTCTAGTTCCGCAGTGGCGCAATTCGTGAGCTGTGTGCGTACGCCGGAATGTCGGCGCTGCCTCACGAATTACAAGGGTCCCAGACGGTTCGTGTGGGCTTTGTCCGTAAAGTCGCGGCTTTTGAACAACAAGCCTGCACGCCATGAACACCAAACCTTGCCTGACCTTCGACGACGCCAGGCGCATGGCGGCTGCCGCCGAGGCCGAAGCGCGTGCAAACCAATGGGCGGCGGCCATCGCCATCGTCGATGACGGCGGCCACCTAATGTGGTTCCAGCGGCTCGACGGCACGGCGGCGATCTCGTCGTACATCGCCCAGCCAAGGCGCGCACCGCAGCGCTGGGCCGGCGTGAGAGCCGCGTGTACGAGGAGATCATCAACAAGGGCCGTACCTCGTTCCTGAGCGCGCCCGAGCTCGAAGGCATGCTCGAAGGCGGCGTGCCGATCATCCGGGGCGAGCACTGCCTCGGGGCAGTGGGCGTGAGTGGCGTGAAGTCGACCGAAGACGCGCAGATCGCCAAGGCGGGCATCGCCGCGCTGGGGGATTGAATCAAATCAAGCGGCCGTCTGGATTGCGCCTTTCAGCGCCGCAACAGCAGCAGGCAGCCACCGATGATGAGCACCGCCGATGCGGCCGTGGCGAGCGTGGGCAATTCGCCGAACAGCAAGTAGCCGAGCAGGGCCGCCCAGACGAAGCCGGTGTAGTCGAGTGGCGCAACGCGGCTGGCTTCGAGGTGGCGGAATGCGTAGGTCAGGCTGAGCAGGCCACCGGTGCCGAGCAAGCCGGTTATTGCGATCAGCCCGATGTCGCTTGCGATCACCGGCTTCCAGGTGAAGGCCGCCAGTGGGACGAGCAACACCGCGCCCAACACGTTCTGCACGAGCAGGATCGTCCACGCCGAGTCGGTGCGCGACTGGCTGCGTGCCAGCAGCATCACGAACGCGAACGACAGCGCACCGACGGCCGCACTCGCCATACCGGCCACACGGCCGGTGTTCATGCCGCCCAGGCTCGCCCGCAACTCGGGCACGACCGACACCGCCACGCCGGCGCCGCCGAGCAGCAGCGCCCACCAGATCGCGGGCGCCGGCCGCTCTTTGAGGATCGGGATGGCGAGCAATGAGACGAGGATCGGCGCGAGGTACGAGATCGTCACCGCCTGCGCCAGCGGCAGCGAATGCAGCGCGTGAAAGTAGCTCACGAGCGAAACCAGCAGGAACAGCGAGCGCGCGATATGCACCCGCCACGCGCCGCGCGCCGGCATCGGCGAGCGATATCGCAGCCACAGGAGCACCGCGAACACACTGCCCGCACCGAAGCGGAAGAAGCTCAGCTGCAGCGCGTCGTAGCGCGGCGCCATGAGCTTGATTGCGCTGTCCATGCTGACGAAGCAGGCGGCGGCGAGCGCGCCGGCCAGCAATGGCAGCGCATGGTGGGGGGTTGCGGCTTCGCTATGCGGCGGGGAGCGCGGGTCTGGCGTGTCAAGTGCTGCAAGGTCTGAAGGCATGGGGCGAGTCTAGTGGCGCACCTAATCGTGGCCCCCGGTGAGGAGGTCCGCGAGCGAAGCGCTGGTCTATAATTCGAAGGTTTACCCTCAACCCCACCGCCCAGCGAAACGAGCACTGTTTCCTGCACGGAATACCGGGCCCGCTTCGCCTAGAGGCGCCCGGCAATCCATCCGATTCAAAGCGCCGCCGGCACCTGCCAGTCGGGCCTGAGCTGGGCGCGCAACACGGAGAATCCGGTGCCCGCGCAACTGCTGTTCCCCCACGCTCAGGCGATCCTGGCACTTGCAGACGGCACGGTGTTCCGAGGCATCTCGATCGGCGCAGACGGTCACACCGTCGGCGAAGTGGTGTTCAACACCTCGATGAGCGGCTACCAGGAAATCCTGACCGACCCGAGCTACTGCCAGCAGATCGTGACGCTCACCTACCCGCACATCGGCAACTACGGCGTGTGTGCCGAAGACGTCGAGTCGCGCAAAGTGTTCGCAGCCGGGCTCATCATCAAGGACCTGCCGCTGCGGGCCTCGAACTTCCGCTCCGACATGCCGCTCGACGCCTACCTGAAACGCGAGGGCACGGTCGCGATTGCGCAGATCGACACGCGCCAACTCACGCGCCACCTGCGCACGAACGGCGCGCAGAACGGCTGCATCTTCACGCTGCCGCTGGGTGAGCCGATCACGTTGTCCCATGTCGCCGATGCCGTGGCCCGAGCGAAAGCCGCGCCGAGCATGGCCGGGCTTGATCTGGCCAAAGTGGTGAGCCAGCGCGAACCAAGCCGCTGGACGCAAACCGAGTGGTCGCTCGAGGGCGGCTACGGCGACCTGGCCGACCCGGCGTTCCATGTTGTCGCGTACGACTTCGGCGTCAAGAGCAACATCCTGCGCATGCTGGCCGGCCGCGGTTGCCGGGTCACCGTGGTGCCGGCGCAGACCACGGCTGCCGAGGCGATCGCATTGAAGCCCGACGGCGTCTTCCTGAGCAACGGCCCCGGCGACCCGGAGCCCTGCGACTACGCGATTGCCGCCACGCGCGAGCTCATCGAAACCGGCATTCCCACCTTCGGCATCTGCCTGGGTCACCAGATCATGGCGCTGGCCTCGGGCGCCAACACCTTCAAGATGAAGTTCGGCCACCACGGTGCCAACCACCCGGTGAAAGACCTCGACACCGGCCGCGTCAGCATCACGAGCCAGAACCACGGCTTCGCGGTTGACGAGAACAGCTTGCCCGCCAACCTGCGGCCCACGCATGTGTCGCTCTTCGACGGCACGCTGCAAGGCCTGGCCCGCACCGACAAGCCCGCGTTCTGCTTCCAGGGCCACCCGGAAGCGTCGCCCGGGCCGCACGACATTGCCTACCTGTTCGACCGTTTCACCGCGCTGATGACGGCAGCCAAGGCAATCCCGGAGAAGAACAATGCCTAAGCGCGCCGACCTGAAAACCATCCTCATCATCGGCGCCGGCCCAATCATCATCGGCCAGGCGTGCGAGTTCGACTACTCGGGCGCTCAGGCTTGCAAGGCGCTGCGCGAAGAGGGCTACAAGGTCGTGCTGGTGAACAGCAACCCGGCGACCATCATGACCGACCCCGAGATGGCCGACGTGACCTACATCGAGCCCATCACCTGGCAGGTGGTCGAGAAGATCATCGCCAAGGAACGGCCCGATGCTGTGCTGCCCACGATGGGCGGCCAGACCGCGCTGAACTGCGCGCTCGACCTGCACAAACACGGCGTGCTGGCGAAGTACGGCGTCGAGATGATCGGTGCCAACGAGCACGCCATCGAGAAGGCCGAAGACCGCCTCAAGTTCAAGGATGCGATGACGGGCATCGGCCTGCACTCGGCGCGAAGCGGCATTGCGCATTCGATGGATGAAGCGCTCGCGGTGCAAAAGCGCATCACCGGCATCATCGGGGGAACGGGTTTTCCGATGGTCGTCCGCCCCAGCTTCACGCTCGGCGGCACGGGTGGCGGCATTGCGTACAACCCGGACGAATTCGAAGAGATCTGCAAGCGCGGCCTGGACCTCTCGCCGACGAAAGAGCTGCTCATCGAGGAGAGCCTGATCGGGTGGAAAGAGTACGAGATGGAAGTCGTGCGAGACCGTGCCGACAACTGCATCATCGTGTGCTCGATCGAGAACCTCGACCCGATGGGCATCCATACCGGTGATTCGATCACCGTGGCCCCGGCGCAGACCCTGTCCGACAAGGAATACCAGCTGCTGCGCAACGCATCAATCGCGATCCTGCGCGAGATCGGCGTGGACACCGGCGGCTCGAACGTGCAGTTCGCGATCAACCCGAAAGACGGCCGCATGGTCGTGATCGAGATGAACCCGCGTGTGTCCCGCTCCTCTGCGCTGGCCTCGAAGGCAACGGGCTTCCCGATTGCCAAGGTGGCAGCCAAGCTGGCCGTGGGCTACACCCTCGACGAGCTGCGCAACGACATCACCGGTGGCGCCACGCCCGTATCGTTCGAGCCGAGCATCGACTACGTGGTGACGAAGATCCCGCGCTTCGCGTTCGAGAAGTTCCCGGCAGCCGATTCGCGCTTGACGACACAGATGAAGTCGGTCGGCGAAGTGATGGCGATGGGGCGCACGTTTCAAGAGAGTCTCCAGAAGGCGCTGCGCGGCCTCGAGACCGGCATTGACGGCCTGAGCGAGCGCAGCACCGACCGGGAAGAGATCGTGCAGGAGATCGGCGAAGCCGGGCCCGAACGAATCCTCTTCGTCGGCGACGCGTTTCGCATCGGCATGAGCCTGGATGAGGTTTTCGAAGAGACCGCGATCGACCCGTGGTTCCTGGCGCAGATTGAGCAGCTGATCCAGCACGAGAAAGCCATCACCGGCCGGACGGTCGCCGACCTGTCGGCTGACGAATTGCGTTTCCTGAAGCGCAAGGGCTTCTCGGACCGGCGCCTGGCCAAGCTGCTCGGCACGCACCAGCACGCCGTCCGCGAGCGTCGCCACGCGCTGAACGTGCGCCCCGTCTACAAGCGCGTGGACACGTGTGCGGCCGAGTTCGCCACGCCAACCGCCTACCTGTATTCCTGCTACGAGTCAGAGGGCGCCGAGTGCGAAGCACAGCCTAGCGCGGGACGCAAGATCATGGTGCTCGGTGGCGGGCCGAACCGAATCGGCCAAGGCATCGAGTTCGACTACTGCTGCGTGCACGCGGCGATGGCGATGCGCGAGGACGGTTACGAGACCATCATGGTCAACTGCAACCCCGAGACCGTGTCGACCGACTACGACACGTCGGATCGCCTGTACTTCGAGCCGGTGACGCTCGAAGACGTGCTCGAGATCGTCGACAAGGAAAAGCCGGCCGGCGTGATCGTGCAGTACGGCGGCCAGACGCCGCTGAAGCTGGCACTCGACCTGGAGCGCGCCGGGGTGCCCATCATCGGCACCACGCCCGACAGCATCGACGTGGCCGAAGACCGCGAGCGCTTCCAGAAGCTGCTGCACGAGATCGGCCTGCAACAACCGCCGAACCGCACCGCTCGGACCGAAGAGCAGGCGCTGGTCCTGGCGCAGGAGATCGGCTACCCGCTGGTCGTGCGCCCGAGCTACGTGCTGGGCGGGCGCGCCATGGAGATCGTGCACGGCGACAAAGACCTGGAGCGCTACATGCGTGAGGCCGTGCGGGTGAGCGAGAAGTCGCCGGTGCTGCTGGACCGCTTCCTCGACGACGCGATCGAGGTCGATGTCGATTGCATCAGCGACGGCACTGACGTGATCATCGGCGGCATCATGGAACACGTCGAGCAGGCGGGCATTCACTCCGGCGACTCGGCCTGTTCGCTGCCGCCGTACTCGCTGCCCAAGGCACTGCAAGACGAGATGCGCCGCCAGACCATCCTGATGGCGAAGGCGCTCAAGGTCGTCGGCCTGATGAACGTGCAGTTCGCGATCCAGGGCGAGGGTGACGCGGCTCAGGTCTATGTGCTGGAAGTGAACCCGCGGGCCTCGCGCACCGTGCCGTTCGTCTCCAAGGCCACCGGCCAGCCGCTCGCCAAGATTGCCGCCCGCTGCATGGTCGGGCAGAAGCTTTCGGCCCAGCGCGGCAGCGACGGCCGGCCGCCGCACGAAGTGATCCCGCCTTACTTTTCGGTCAAGGAAGCGGTGTTCCCGTTCAACAAGTTCCCGGGTGTCGACCCGATCCTCGGGCCCGAGATGCGCTCGACCGGCGAGGTGATGGGCGCCGGCCGCACGTTCGGCGAAGCGATGCTGAAGAGCCAACTCGGCGCCGGCTCGCGCCTGCCCACGCGCGGCACGGTGTGCATCACCGTGAAGAACAACGACAAGGCCCGGGCCGTGGCGGTGGCCCGTGACCTGCACGGGTTGGGCTTCCAGCTCGTGGCCACCAAGGGCACGGCGGCGGCCATCCTCGATGCCGGGGTGCCGGTGAAGGCCGTGAACAAGGTCAAGGACGGCCGCCCGCACATCGTCGACATGGTCAAAGCGGGCGAGATCCAGTTGGTGTTCACGACAGTCGACGAAACGCGAACCGCGATTGCCGATTCGCGTCACATCCGGCAGGTGGCGCTGGCCAACCGCATCACCTACTACACCAGCATGGCGGGTTGCGAGGCGGCGGTTGAAGGCATGAAGCACCAGGACGACTTGGTGGTCGTGTCGCTGCAGGAACTGCACACCCAACTGCACTAAACTCGACTCCTCGACACACGCCGCCGGGTTGCCCCGGCGGCGCTTTGTTTTTAGTCGCTCGTGTCAGCGTCATCCGTCAGCGTCATATTCAAGGTTTGTTAACCCCATGTTCACCATTCCCCTCACGGTTCGCGGCGCCGAGAAACTCAAGGAAGAACTCGCCCGCCTCAAGGGCGTGGAGCGACACGCGGTAATCCAGGCGATCTCGGAAGCGCGCGCCCAAGGCGACCTGTCCGAGAACGCCGAGTACGAGGCGGCGAAAGACAAGCAGGGCTTCATCGAAGGCCGCATCCTCGAGATCGAGAGCAAGCTGGCGGCCGCACAGATCATCGACCCCGCCAGCCTGAACGCCGAAGGCCGCGTGGTCTTCGGCGCCACCGTCGACCTCGAAGACGAAGACAGTGGCACGAAGGTCACCTACCAGATCGTCGGCGACGACGAAGCCGATCTGAAGCTGGGGCTCATCTCGATCAGCTCACCGATTGCGCGTGCGCTCATCAGCAAGGTCGAAGGCGACGTGGCCGAGGTCCAGGCACCCGGGGGTCTGCGCCACTACGAAATCATCGCGGTTCGGTATCGGTGACCGCGGTGATCGCGGTGCTTAGCCGAGCCGCCGCCGTGCTGGCCGGGCTGTGGGCCGGCGTGTTGCTGTGCATCGGCGCCATGGCGGCGCCGGCGGCCTTCGCGGTGCTGGCTTCGGCCGATGCGGGCCGCTTTGTCGGCCGCTTACTGGGGCAAGAGGCTTACTTGAGCCTGGCGCTCGCGGTGCTGCTGTTCCTGATCGAGCGCGCGCGCACGCGGCGGGTGGCCCAGCCCGATGCGGGCTCGGTCTTCGGCGTCAATCTCATGTTGCTGCTGGGCACGCTGTTCTGCACCGTGGCCGGTTACTTCGCGGTGCAGCCGATGATGGTCGCCGCTCGGGCCGGGCAGGGGCCCTGGTCGTTCGGCGCGCTGCATGCGGTATCGGGCGGGTTGTTCCTGCTGAAGGGGGTGCTGGTGCTGGCCCTGGCGTGGCGCATGGCGCCCGTGTTCAAGAAGACTGCGACGACTTCTTGACGCTGGTCACGCGCTTCTTGGCGCGTTTGAGTTCGCCGCCGGCCGCGATGCGCATGTTGCCCACGACCGTGATCTTCTTGACCTGGGCGCGGTGGTTGCCGCTCTTCGAGAACTTCAGGATCTTCACCACGCGCGGGCCGGCATTGCGTCCTTCGCGTTCGACCTTTTCCTTCGGTGGCATCGGTCGCCACAGCACCAGCAACTTGCCGATGTGCTGGATCGGCGCGGCGCCGAGCGTATCGGCCAACGTGGCGAAGGTCGTTTCGCGCATGCTCCGCTCGTCGGACATGACGCGCACCTTGATCAGGCCGTGAGCGTTCAGCGCGGCGTCGACCTCCTTGCTCACCGCCGGGGTGAGGCCGTCACCGCCGATCATCACCACCGGGTCGAGGTGATGGGCTTCGGAACGTTTTTCCTTGCGCTCGGCAGGGCTCAGTTGAATCGCAGTCATCACCGTATTATCTCTCCGCCATGAAGACTCAGACCAAGAGCAAGAAGGTGAACAAGCAGTGGTTGCACGACCACACGAACGACACCTACGTGAAGCTCGCGCAGAAAGACGGCTACCGCGCCCGCGCCGCCTACAAGCTGAAGGAGATCGACGAGGAACTGCATCTCATCAAGCCCGGGCAGGTGGTGGTCGACCTCGGTGCGGTGCCCGGCGCGTGGAGCCAGTACGTGCGCCGCACGTTCGCCCCGAAAGACGTGGGTGTGGGCGGGGCGGCAGCGGGTGCATTGAACGGCACGATCATCGCGATGGACATCCTGCCGTTCGAGCCCATCGAGGGCGTGAGCTTCATCCAGGGCGACTTCCACGAAGCGAGCGTGCTCGCCGAACTGGAAGCGGCGGTCGGCGGTCGGCCGGTCGACGTGGTCCTGTCCGACCTGGCGCCGAACCTGTCGGGCATCGAAAGCTCGGACTCGGCGCGCATCTCGAACCTGGTGGAGTTGGCGATCGAGTTCGCGCAAGGCCACCTCACGCCGCACGGCGCACTGGTGTGCAAGGTGTTCCACGGCAGCGGCTACACCCAGCTCGTCGCGCTGTTCAAAGCAACGTTTCGGGTGGTCAAGGCGATCAAGCCGAAGGCGTCGCGCGACAAGTCGTCGGAAACTTTCCTGGTCGGCATCGGCCTGAAGACGCCGCTCAGGAAGGCGCCGGCCGCTCCGATACCGTTGGACACGCGCTGAAAGGGCGGCGATACACGCTTGCCTTCAGTGGGGATTGCCCCGCTGTCGGGGGCTTGACTCGACTAAAATCAGCCACATATCGAACCAACGTGGGTTGCCGAGCAGATCGCTTTGGTGACAACAGCCTGGACAGGGCCTGGAAATGGAGTCGCGGTGAACAATCAATGGTTCTCTAAAGTTGCAGTCTGGCTGGTGATCGCACTCGTGCTGTTCACGGTCTTCAAGCAGTTCGACCGCACCGCTTCTCAAAGCGGAATGATTGGCTACTCCGACTTCCTGGAAGAAGTGCGCGGCAAGCGAATCAAGAGCGTGCAATTGCAGGAAGGCGCGGGTGGAAGCACCGAGATCCGCGCCCGCACCAGCGACGACAAAGAGTTGCGCACCACGGCCACGTACCTCGACCGCGGCCTGATCGGCGACCTGATCAACAACAATGTCAAGTTCGACGTCAAGCCGCGCGAAGAGCCTTCCTTCCTGCTCAGCATCCTGGCCTCATGGGGCCCGATCCTGCTGCTCATCGGCGTTTGGGTCTACTTCATGCGCCAGATGCAAGGCGGCGGCAAGGGCGGTGCGTTCAGCTTCGGCAAGAGCAAGGCCCGCATGCTCGACGAGGCCAACAACACCACCAGCTTCGCCGACGTTGCAGGTTGCGACGAGGCCAAGGAAGAGGTCAAGGAACTGGTCGACTTCCTGAAAGACCCGCAGAAGTTCCAGAAGCTCGGCGGTCGCATCCCGCGTGGCGTGCTGCTCGTCGGCCCCCCGGGCACCGGCAAGACGCTGCTCGCCAAGGCAATCGCCGGTGAGGCCAAGGTGCCGTTCTTCAGCATCAGCGGCTCCGACTTCGTCGAGATGTTCGTTGGCGTCGGCGCAGCACGTGTGCGCGACATGTTCGAGCAGGCGAAGAAGAGCGCGCCGTGCATCATCTTCATCGACGAAATTGACGCAGTCGGCCGCCACCGTGGCGCGGGCCTGGGCGGTGGTAACGACGAGCGCGAGCAGACGCTGAACCAGATGCTCGTCGAGATGGACGGTTTCGAGACCAACCTCGGCGTGATCGTGATGGCCGCCACCAACCGCCCCGACATCCTCGACCCGGCGCTGCTGCGCCCCGGGCGCTTCGACCGGCAGGTCTACGTGACATTGCCCGACGTGCGTGGCCGCGAGCAGATTCTGAACGTGCACATGCGCAAGGTGCCGGTCGGGCAGGACATTCGCGCCGACATCCTGGCGCGCGGCACGCCCGGCTTTTCGGGGGCCGACCTCGCCAACCTGGTCAACGAAGCCGCGCTGTTCGCAGCGCGCCGCAGCGGCCGTGTTGTCGAGATGGGCGACTTCGAGAAGGCCAAGGACAAGATCATGATGGGCCCCGAGCGCAAGTCCATGGTGATGGCCGAGGACGAGCGCCGCAATACCGCGTACCACGAGTCCGGTCATGCGCTCGTTGCGCGGCTGGTGCCGAAGGCCGACCCGGTGCACAAGGTTACGGTGATCCCGCGCGGCCGGGCGCTGGGTGTCACGATGCAGTTGCCTGTCGGTGACCGCTACAGCACCGACAAGATCCGCATGCTCAGCACCATCTCCATTCTGTTCGGAGGGCGCATCGCAGAAGAGATCTTCTTTGGAGAGATGACCACCGGCGCCAGCAATGACTTCGAACGCGCCACGCACATTGCCCGTGACATGGTCACGCGCTACGGCATGACCGATGCGCTAGGCACGATGGTCTATGCCGAGAACGAAGGCGAAGTGTTCCTTGGCCGCTCGGTCACCAAGACCACGAACATGAGCGAGCAGACCATGCAAAGTGTCGACAAGGAGATTCGCAGGATTCTCGACGAGCAGTACGCCGTGGCGCGCAAGCTGATCGAAGACAACAAGGACAAGATGCACGCGATGGCCAAGGCGCTGCTCGAATGGGAAACCATCGACAGCGACCAGATCGACGACATCATGGAAGACAAGGTGCCGCGCCCGCCGAAAGACTGGACGCCGTCTTCTACCAAGGTGGTGCCGCCCACGCCGCCGGTCACACCCGGCAACGCGCCGGCAGCGGCCTGACGCCGGACCACTGCGCTTGAATCTCGACGGGGCTTCGGCCCCGTTTTCCATCGTGCCCCCGCAATGATCTGGCAGACCACCCGATTCAGAATCGACCTGGCGCTGCCGAAAGTCATGGGCATCGTCAACGTCACGCCCGATTCGTTTTCCGATGGGGGCGTCCATGCCGACACGCGACGCGCCATCGAGCACTGCGAGCGCCTGCTGGCAGAGGGCGCCGACATGCTGGACATCGGCGGCGAATCCACCCGCCCCGGCGCGCAGGCGGTACCCGTCGACGAAGAACTCGCGCGGGTGCTGCCGGTGCTCGATGCGGCCATCATGCTGGGCTGCCCGGTGTCGGTGGACAGCCGGCATGCGGCAGTGATGCGCGCGGTGCTCGACCGCGGCGCCGACATCATCAACGACATCAACGCGCTGCAAGCGCCGGGCGCGTTGGCGGTAGTCGCGGCTCACCCCTCGAGCGGCGTGTGCCTGATGCACATGCGCGGCTCGCCCGAATCGATGCAGGAGCGGCCCGAGTACGACGATGTGCTGGCAGAGGTCGGCGACTTCCTACGCGAGCGCAGCGCGTACGTGCAACAGTTCGGCGTGGTCCGCGAGCGGATCGTGCTCGACCCCGGTATCGGCTTCGGCAAGAGCGTGGCGCACAACCTGGCGCTGCTGGCCCGGCAAGCGGAGTTGCTGGCACTGGGCCACCCGCTGCTCGTGGGCTGGTCGCGCAAGTCGACGCTCGGCGCGATCACGGGGCGAGGCGTGACACAGCGCGGCCCGGCCAGCCTGGCGGCGGCGTTGGCGGCGCTGCAGGGGGGCGCGCGCATCGTCCGCGTGCATGATGTGGCGGCCACGGTCGATGCGCTGAAGGTCTGGCGTGCCGCCGGCCTCGGGCCTCGATAATTCGCAGTCAGGAGACGAGCATGACATGAGCAGAACCTATTTCGGCACCGACGGCATTCGCGGCGCAGTGGGCCAGGCGCCCATCACGGCAGACTTCATGTTGCGGCTCGGCCATGCGGTCGGGCGCGTCCTCAAGGCGCGCGAGGCCAAGCCGACCGTGCTGATCGGCAAGGACACCCGCATCTCGGGCTACATGATCGAGTCAGCGCTCGAGGCCGGCTTTGCCTCGGCGGGCGTCGATGTGCTGCTCACCGGCCCGCTGCCCACGCCCGGCGTCGCGTATCTGACCCGCGCACTGCGGCTGAGCCTCGGCGTGGTGATCAGCGCGTCGCACAACCCGTTCGCCGACAACGGCATCAAGTTCTTCTCTGCCCGCGGCCAGAAGCTGCCCGACGCGTGGGAACAGCAGGTCGAAGCGGCGCTTGAACAGCCAGCCCAGTGGGTCGATTCCGCAGGCCTGGGGAGGGCGCGCCGGCTCGACGACGCACGCGGTCGCTACATCGAGTTCTGCAAAGGGACCTTCAGCAGCGAACTGTCGCTGAAAGGCCTGAAAATCGTTGTCGATGCGGCGCATGGCGCGGCGTACCACGTGGCGCCAGACGTGTTCCACGAACTCGGCGCCGAGGTCATTGCCATCGGTTGCAGCCCCGATGGCACCAACATCAACGCCGGGTTCGGTGCTACCGCACCCGCCGCGTTGGTGGCTGCGGTCAAGGCGCATGGTGCGCACTACGGGGTGGCACTCGATGGGGACGCCGATCGCCTGCAACTGGTCGATGCGGCGGGCCGTCTCTACAACGGAGACGAACTGCTCTACCTGATGGTGGCCGACCGCCTCGACCAAGGGCTGCCCGTGCCGGGCGCCGTGGGCACGCTGATGACGAACATGGCGGTTGAACTGGCGCTGCGCGAACGTGGCGTCGAGTTCGTGCGCGCCAAGGTCGGTGACCGATATGTGCTGGAAGAACTTTCCGCGCGCGGCTGGCATCTCGGCGGTGAAGGCTCGGGCCACTTGCTCGCGCTCGACAAGCACACCACCGGCGACGGCATCGTCAGCGCTTTGCTCGTGCTGCAGTCCGCCAGCCGCACCGGCCGGACGATGGCGCAGTTGTTGGCGGGTGTGACGCTGTTCCCGCAGACGCTGATCAACGTGCGCCTGAAGCAGGGCGTCGACTGGAAGGCGAACCGGTCTCTGGCCGAGGCCGAGACGGCAGTCAGAAAAGAACTGGGCGACGCGGGCAGGGTGCTGATCCGGCCTTCCGGCACCGAGCCGTTGGTGCGCGTGATGGTCGAAGCGCGCGACCCGGCCCAGGCCAGGCGTTGTGCCGAGCGCATGGCCGACACGCTGCGTTGAGGAGGCCGCGTCGGGCCGTGCCGTCCCCGGCGCGGCTCGCGCGCTGTCAACGCAAGATCAGCTCGATTTCAGCGCGTCGCCGGCACCAGCACCTTGTCGACGATGTGCACGACGCCGTTGGTGGCCTTCACGTCGGCCGTGGTCACCACGGCATCTTCGACGGTCACGAACGTGCCCGACTTCGAAAGTGCGAGGTTGCTTCCATCCACGTTCTTCACCGGCCCGTTCTTGACGTCGGGTGAGAGTACGGCGCCCGGCAGCACGTGGTTCTTGAGCACAGCTTGAAGGCGCGCCTTGTCCTGCACAAGCGCTTGCAGCGTGGCCGGAGGAAGGGCCTTGAAGGCGTCGTCGGTCGGCGCGAAGACGGTGAACGGGCCGGGGCCACTGAGCGTGTCGGCCAGCCCGGCGTCCCGGATCAGCTTCGACAGGGTCGACAACTGCGGTGTGGCCGCAGCGGTCTCCACCAGGTTCTTCGGAGCCGGTGCGGTAGCGCAGCCCGCAGCCAGCAACAGGGCGACAAGCGGCGCGGCGAACGACATGAGTTTCTTCATCGAGGTCTCCATTGAGCAATCCGCGCAGCTTAGGCAACGAGCGTGACCGTCGCGTGACAAGAACATGACTCCCTCGTGACGGGCTCGCGGCGCAGGGCTGGGTTGATCGGTGTCACAGCGGCGTCACAAAGCGCCCCTACATTGCGTTCATTCCAATTGCCGGCACAACGCCGGAAAGGCGCTCACATGACGTCCAACTTCGTGTTCAACTTCGCGTTTAACACCGCGTTCACCTTCGCCCGCTCGTTCACCTGTGTCGCCGTCCTCGCCACGGTCGGGGGCACGGCGCTGGCGCAAGACATCACCGGCGCTGGCGCCACGTTCCCTGCGCCGATCTACGCGAAATGGGCCGATGCTTACAACAAGGCGTCAGGCGTTCGCGTGAACTACCAGTCGGTCGGTTCGGGCGCCGGCATCCAGCAAATTCGCGCCAAGACGGTCGACTTCGGTGCTTCCGACATGCCGCTGAAGGACGACGATCTTGCCAAGGACGGGCTGGTGCAGTTCCCGACCGTCATCGGCGGGGTCGTGCCGGTGGTGAACATCAAAGGTATTGCGCCGGGGCAGATCAAATTGACGGGCCAGGTGCTGGGCGACATCTATCTCGGCAAGGTGGTGAAGTGGAACGACGCCGCGCTCGTGGCGCTGAACCCCGGCGTGCCGCTGCCGGATGCTGCCATCTCGGTGGTGCGCCGCGCCGACGGCTCGGGCACGACCTTCATCTTCACGAACTACCTGTCGAAGGTGAACGCCGAGTGGAAGGCCAAGGCCGGTGAAGGCACGGCCGTGAACTGGCCCACCGGCGCTGGCGGCAAGGGCAACGAAGGCGTGTCCGCGTTCGTGCAGCGCCTGCCCAACTCGATCGGCTATGTCGAGTACGCGTATGCCAAGCAGAACAAGATGGCGCACGTGCAACTGAAGAACGTGGCTGGCAACTTCGTGGCGCCCGACGACGAGAACTTCAAGGCTGCCGCCGCCGGTGCGGACTGGACCAAGAGCTACTACCAGATCTTGACCGAGCAACCCGCCAAGGAAGCCTGGCCGATCACCGGCGCGACCTTCATCCTGATGTACAAGAGCCAGGCCAAGCCGGCCAACGCAGCCAGTTCGCTGAAGTTCTTCGATTGGGCCTATAACAGTGGCGACAAGATGGCGGCAGACCTGGAATACGTGCCGCTGCCCGACACCCTGAAGGCGCTGATCCGGAAGACTTGGGCCGACAACATCAAGGACGCGGCTGGCAAGGCCATTGCCTACAAGTAGGCACCGCCGCTCGCACATATCGCGAGTGACCAGGGCTGCTCGCAACCCGGTGCGGGTTGACAAGGTCGACAATCGCCGCTGAAGAGCACAAGCCGAGGAGAACCCGTGGCCGCCACCCTGCCTGCGACGCCGTACAACCCCACCCAAGGGCTCAGCGAGTCGGGCGGCCGCCCGCCTGCCCTGCGGCGCCATTCGGCCTGGCCCGACGTGGTGTTCTCTTTGCTCGCGCACGCTGCGGCCTGGCTCACGCTGGCGCTGCTCGCAGGCATCATCGCGTCGCTGGTGGTCGGCGCCATGCCGGCGATTCGCGAGTACGGTCTCGGCTTTCTCGTGCACAGCGAGTGGGATCCGGTGCAGAACAAGTACGGCGGCCTGGTGATGATCTATGGCACGCTGATGACGTCGGCCATCGCGCTCGTCATCGCGGTGCCGGTCAGCTTCGGTATCGCGCTGTTCCTGACCGAGCTGTCTCCGGCGTGGCTGAAGAGGCCGCTGGGCACTGCCATCGAGTTGCTGGCTGCGGTTCCGTCCATCGTGTACGGCATGTGGGGCTTGCTGGTGTTCAGCCCCATCCTGTCAATCTATGTGCAGCAGCCACTGCAGGCGTTGTTCACGGGCGTGCCGTTGCTCGGCACGCTATTCGCCGGGCCGCCGGTGGGCATCGGCTTGCTGTCCGCCGGCATCATCCTGGCGATCATGATCATCCCGTTCATCGCATCCGTGATGCGCGACGTGTTCGAGGTCACACCCACGCTGCTCAAGGAGTCGGCCTATGGCCTCGGCTCGACCACCTGGGAAGTGATGTTCAAGGTCGTGCTGCCTTACACCAAGACCGGTGTGGTCGGCGCCATCATGCTCGGCCTGGGCCGCGCGCTCGGCGAGACCATGGCGGTCACCTTCGTGATCGGCAACTTCAACCAATTGAACAGCCTCTCGCTGTTCGAGGCCGCCAACAGCATCAGCTCGGCGCTCGCAAACGAGTTCGCCGAAGCCGGTGACGGCCTGCACAAGGCATCGCTGATCTACCTTGGGTTGATCCTGTTCTTCATCACGTTCGTCGTGCTCGGCTTCTCGCGCCTGCTTCTGGCGCGAATGAAGAAGAGCGAAGGGGGCCGCTGATGAGCGGGCTGTCGATATCCATCGGCGCGGCCAGGCTGGCCAAGCACCGCCGCCGCAAGGTGGTGAACGCCATCGCGCTCTCGTTATCGCTTGCGGCCATGGCTTTCGGCCTCGTGTGGCTGGTGTGGATCCTGGTCGAGACCGTGCGCCTCGGCATCGGCGGTATCAACCTTGCGCTGTTCACCGAGATGACACCTCCGCCGCAGGCCGAGACCGGTGGCCTTGCGAACGCCATCTTCGGTTCGCTGGCGATGGTCGGCCTGGCCACGTTGATCGGCACGCCGGTGGGTGTGCTGTGCGGCATCTACCTTGCCGAGTATGGCCAGAAGGGCTTGCTCGGCACGCTCACGCGCTTCATCAACGACATCCTGCTGTCGGCACCGAGCATCGTGATCGGCCTGTTCATCTACGCGGTGGTGGTGGCGCAGGTCAAGAGCTTCTCGGGCTTTGCCGGCGTGCTGGCCCTCGCGCTGATCGTGATCCCGGTGGTCATTCGCACCACGGAGAACATGTTGTCGCTGATCCCGTCGGCGTTGCGAGAAGCGGCCTATGCGTTGGGCACGCCGAAGTGGAAGGTCATCTCCAGCATCACACTGAAGTCGGCTCGCGCCGGGGTGCTCACCGGCATCCTGCTCGCCTTCGCGCGCATTGCCGGCGAGACCGCGCCGCTGCTGTTCACGGCGCTGTCGAACCAGTTCTGGACGACGGACCTGAGCGGCCCGGTCGCCAGCTTGCCGGTCACGATCTTCAAGTTCGCGATGAGCCCGTACGAGAACTGGCAGAAGCTGGCCTGGGCCGGTGTTTTCCTGATCACCGCCAGCGTGCTCGTCCTGAACATCCTGGCCCGCACCTTTCTGCGCAACAAGAATTGAGACCGGAGCCCACGATGGACACACGCGTCAACCTGCCCGTGACCGAGAAGGTCAAGCTTTCGGTGCGTAACCTGAACTTCTACTACAACCATTTCCATGCGTTGAAGAACATCAACCTCGACATCCCGGAGAAGAAGGTCACGGCCTTCATCGGCCCGTCGGGTTGCGGCAAGTCGACGCTGCTTCGCACCTTCAACCGCATGTTCGAGCTGTACCCCGAACAACGCGCAGAAGGCGAGATCCTGCTCGACGACGAGAACATCCTGAAGACGAAGGACGATGTGTCGTTGCTGCGCGCCAAGGTCGGCATGGTGTTCCAGAAGCCCACGCCGTTCCCGATGTCGATCTACGACAACGTCGCCTTCGGCGTGAAACTGTTCGAGACGCTGCCGCGCATCGAGATGGACGAGCGCGTCGAGTGGGCCTTGAAGAAGGCGGCGCTGTGGAACGAAGTGAAGGACAAGTTGAACCAGAGCGGCTCGGGCCTGTCGGGCGGGCAGCAGCAGCGCCTGTGCATTGCGCGCGGCATCGCCATCAAGCCCGAGGTGCTGTTGCTCGACGAGCCCTGCTCGGCGCTCGACCCGATCTCCACCGGCAAGATCGAGGAACTGATCCACGAGTTGAAGGTCGACTACACCGTCGTGATCGTCACGCACAACATGCAGCAGGCCGCGCGCAGCTCCGACTACACGGCCTACATGTACCTCGGTGACCTGATCGAGTTCGGCCCGACTTCCGACTTGTTCATGAAGCCGAACAAGAAAGAGACCGAGGACTACATCACAGGCAGGTTCGGATGAACCTGGCTGCGATGCAGCGGCGCAGGCTACCTTCGCGCAGCGAAGTTAAGCGCAGCGGCCCAAGCCACTACATCACCGGGAGATTCGGCTGAACGCCGATGGAGCTGACCCATGACAGACAAGCATCTATCCACCCAGTTCGACGCCGAACTCAGCGGCATCTCCACACGCGTGCTCGAGATGGGCGGCATGGTCGAGTCCCAGGTGTCGCGTGCGGTCTACGCGCTCACGAACTTCAGCTCGGAGGTGGCCTCAGACGTGCTGGTAACGGAAGAGCGCGTGAACCAGACCGAGGTCGAGATCGACCGCGACCTGTCCACCATCATCGCGCGGCGCCAGCCCACCGCACGCGACCTGCGCCTGCTGATCGCCATCTCGAAGACCATCGCCAACCTGGAGCGCGTGGGCGACGAGGCAGCGCGCATCGCGCGCACCGTGCAGCGGCTGGTGAACTCGGGCGTGTCGAGCCGACTGCGCCTGCCGGTCAAGGACCTGGCTTACGAGGCCGAGTTGGCAGGCAGCCAGTTGCGCAAGGCGCTCGACGCGTTTGCGCGGCTCGATGTCGAGAAGGCCGTTGAGGTGCTCAAGCAAGATGACCTGATCGACCAGGAGTTCGAGGGCCTGATGCGCAAGCTCATCACCTTCATGATGGAAGACCCGCGCACGATCTCATCGAGCATCGACCTCGTGTTCGTGGCCAAGGCGATCGAACGCGTGGGCGACCACGCCAAGAACCTGGCCGAACAGATCATCTACATCGTCAAAGGCACCGACGTGCGTCACAACTCGATCGGCGACGTCGAGTCGCTGGTCCGGTGATGGAATCTTCATCGAAAGGCAATCCATGAGCCGCATCCTCGTCGTCGAAGACGAATCGGCCATCGCCGAACTGATCTCGATCAACCTGCGGCATGCGGGCTTCGAAGTCACGATCGCCGCCAGTGCCGAGCAGGCGCAGGCTGCTGTCGACGGCGTGCTGCCCGACCTGATCATCCTCGACTGGATGCTGCCCGGCCAATCTGGCCTGGCGCTGGCCAAGCGCTGGCGCGGTGAGCAGCGTACCCGCGAACTGCCCATCATCATGCTCACCGCGCGTGCCGACGAGGCCGACAAGATCGTCGGCCTCGATGCAGGCGCCGACGACTACCTGACCAAGCCGTTCTCGACCAACGAGCTGATGGCCCGCATTCGTGCGGTGCTGCGCCGCAAGGCGCCCGAGGCGCTGGATGCGGCGGTGATGGTCGGCGCGCTCAAGATCGACCCCGCCACGCGCCGCGTGACGCGCGAGTTGAACGACGAGGTGCGCGAGGTCAAGGTCGGCGCCACCGAGTTCCGCCTGCTGCACTTCTTCATGACCCACCCAGAACGCGTGCACAGCCGCGCGCAGTTGCTCGACCGGGTCTGGGGCGACCACGTGTTCATCGAAGAGCGCACGGTGGATGTGCACGTGAAGCGCCTGCGCGAGGCGCTCAGCCCGGTGCAGTGCGCCCACATGATCGAGACCGTGCGCGGTGCCGGCTACCGGCTGACGCAGCAGGTTCAGGCGGTGCCGGCATGACGACAGTGCGAACCGTGGGCCAGGCGAGCCGCCGATGACCTGGTTGCTGCCGCGCATCCTCACCACGCTGCTGGCGATGGTGGTGGGCGGCGTGGCGGGCATGCTCGTGCAACGCCATGATGCGGTCGTACTGGGCGCGATGCTCGGGTGCGCCCTGGTGCTGGGCGCCATTGCCGTGCGCGACACCGTTCGAGGCTATGGCTTGCTCGATTGGCTGCGCGGCTCGCAAGAGGGCGACGCGCCGCGCCATGTGGGCCTGTGGGGTGAACTCGCGTACCGCATCGAGCGCTCGATCCGGCTGCGCGAGCAGCAAGCGCAGGCGGAACGCAACCGGCTCACGCAGTTCCTGGCCGCCATCGAGGCCTCGCCGAACGGCGTGATGTTGCTGGATGCGGGCGATCAGATCGAATGGTGCAACTCGCTGGCCGCTGACCACTTCAGCCTCGACCCGCAACGCGACCGCCGTCAGCCGATCACCAACCTCGTGCGGGCGCCGGCGTTCGTCGCCTACCTTCAGGCCGGGCGCTTCGACGAAGCGGTCGAAGTGCCTGACCCGCGCAGCAAGAGGGAACTCTCGGTGCTGGTGCGCGAGTACGACGAAGGGCAGAAGCTCGTGCTCTCGCAAGACATCACCGAACGCGAGCGCTCGGACGGCATGCGGCGCGACTTCGTTGCCAACGTGTCGCACGAGATCCGCACGCCGCTCACGGTGTTGTCGGGCTTCATCGAGACCATGGCCAACCTGCCGCTGACAGAGGTCGAACGCAAGCGCGTGCTGGTGTTGATGGCGCAGCAGGCCGACCGCATGGGCACGCTGGTGGCCGACCTGCTGATACTCGCTCAGCTCGAGGGCAGCCCGCGCCCCACCTCTGACCGCTGGGTCGCGCTCAAGCCGCTGCTCGACCGCGTGGCGGTCGACGCTAAGGCGTTGTCGGCCGGCCGCCACATGCTGGTGTTCCCGGCCGATACCGACTTGCAAGTGGCCGGTGCGCAGGAAGAGTTGTTCAGTGCCATCAGCAACCTCGTCGGCAACGCCGTGCGCTACACGCCCGAGGGCGGCACGATCAAGGTCAGCTGCGACGTGCAGGCCGATGGCGCCGGTGTGATCGCGGTCGCGGATACCGGCCCCGGCATCGCGCGTGAACACCTGCCGCGCCTGACTGAGCGCTTCTACCGCGTCGACAGCAGCCGCTCGCGCGACACCGGCGGTACCGGCCTGGGGCTGGCCATCGTCAAGCACGTGGCGCAGCGCCACGGCGGCGAGCTCGACATTCACAGCGAACTGGGCAAGGGCTCGGTGTTCAGGCTCGTGCTACCGGCGGTGCGCCTGCGCAGTGCCGCGATGCTTCCATTTGGGCCACTTCCCGCTGCCAGCCAAACGGCAGCGGCCGACAGCGCCCTTGTTGGTTGAGCCTGCGCTCGACGGCGCGCCCGTCAATCGACCCCGCGCGCCCAGCCGTGCGGTCAACGCATGCCCGGCTCCCGGAGGTAGATCGCGGTGATCTCCTGTTCGCTGGTGTTGCGGCGCTCTCGTGCCAGCAACCGCCAACCCGGGCCCACGGCATGTGGCTCGCGTAGTGTTTCCGTGAGCAGCAGGAACGCGCAGCCGTGCTGCGCCGCGTCACTCGTTGCATCGACGCGGTAGCCGCCGTGGTATTCCAAGGCCGCGACCTGAGCCGTGGGCATGCCGGGCGCCGCAACGCATGATCGGCTCGGCACTTGCAGGGCGATGCGCTGAACCTGCGAACGGTAGCTGCGCGCATGGTCCAGTGGCGGCAGCAGCAAGGTCATCAGCAGCAACCAGCACAGCGCCACACCACTGGCGGGCAGCACCAGGCTCTTCCACAGCGGGTGGCGGCTGCGGCCGGTGCGCCACTTGACGAGCCACAGCCAGGCGATGGTGCCCAGAGCCGCCAGCGCCAGCGCGAACGGTGAGAACTGCGGTGTGTAGCCAGGGGCCAGCCGCGCGATGTTGATCGCCGGCTGTGCCGGCAAGCCGGTCTGGATCGACGCGTAGACGACCCAGATCACGATCGCGCCGAGGGTGAAGAAGAACACCGAGAACCAGTCGATGGCCGCCGCTGTGCTGCGGGCGAGCGTGGGCAGCGCGAACGCTGCCAGTACCGCGAGCGGTGGCAGGCCCAGCATCAGGGCGCGGTCCGATCCCCCCATGACAATGCTCGCGAGCAAGCTCACGGCAAAGCAGCCGAGCGGGATCGAGATGTGCCGATCCGACAGTTGCCCGCGCCAACGCCAGAGGGTCCACGCGGCCAGTGGCCAGGCTGGCCATGTGAACCATGCGACCAGTCGCAGCACATCCCACAGGCTGGCGACGGAAACCGCCCCGCCGCCAGCGCGCCAGGCCCATGCCCCCACGGCCGAGGCCACACCGGCAGCCAGCAAGGTGCTCGCGGCGACCCACGGTGCGAAACGGCGCACGGGTGCGTAGCCCGACAGCAGGCAGATCACGCTGCCGACCAGGCCCAGGGCCAACCCGACGCTCGGTGCGCCGCTGGCGGCCAGTGCCGGCAACGCCACCAGTACCGCGAGGCGCGACTCCCACGCCCGATACGGGCTGGACGCGAGTGCATACACGAACAGCGCCACGCTTGCGAGCTGCGCCAGTTCGGGCGTGGTTTCGTGGCCGAGCTGCAGCAGGCCGACTGACGCCACCAACGCGAGCACCGCGCCGTCGGCGATGGCGCGCGCGTAGTCAACGGGCTTGGCCTCGCCGCCGAACGCGAAGGGCAAAGGCTGTGCCGCTTCGGTTCGCGCCAGGTGGTAGGTGCTGTACCAGGTCAGCACGAGCACGCACACCAGCAGGATGGCAAACGGGATACGTGCTGCCAGGGCGGGGCCGAGCGCAGGGCCTAGCAGTTTGATGAAGCCAGCGCCTAACCAGTAGGGCAACAAGGCCGCGTCAGCGGGAAGGCCGCCAAGGCTGGGTGCGATCCAGTGGCTGCGGCCCTGGGCAATGCTGAGCATGTAGCCGAACGCGCTGATGTCTGCGTTCTTCCAGGGGTCGCGGCCGAAAAGGCCTGGCAGAACGTACGCCGCACAGAACAACAGCAAGGGAATGCGCGGCAGCCGCTGCGCGGCGCGTTCCGTAACGAGGGCGGGGTTGGGTGAGCTCAATGCGGGTCGAATCGGTGCGCCGCGAATGATGCAGCAACTTCGGCTTTGGCCTGTCTGGCCGTGTGTTTGGCCGCGCGCGGCGGGGCATTGAAAAAGGCAGCCTTGGCTGCCTTCTTGGATCAAGGCAGCCGAGGCTGCCTTCGTCGAGCGTTCGCCGCGCTTACTTCTTGGTGGTGAGGTGCGCGAACTTGTTGCGGAACTTCTCGACGCGGCCGCCGAGCGAGTCGACGCTCTTTTGCGTGCCGGTGTAGAAAGGGTGCGATTCGCTGGTGCTTTCCAGCTTGAACAGCGGCAGTTCACGGCCGTCATCCATCTTCACGGTTTCGCGGGTCTGCGCGCACGAGCGTGTCACGAACTTCCAACCGTTCGACAGGTCCACGAAACACACATCGCGGTAAGTGGGGTGAATGCCTTCTTTCATGGGAACCTCTGCTCGCTTTTTGGCCGACTGGTACGCCGGTGACACGGGAGCCACGCCAAACCCTTTGGCGCACTTTCCGCAGTTCGGGAAACCGCGCATTGTAGCGCGCCGCAGCACATTACCCGCCGCGCCGCATCATGTCGAAGAAGTCGTGGTTGTTCTTCGTCGACTTCATCTTGTCGAGAATGAACTCCATCGCCTCGATCTCGTCCATCGGGTAGAGCAGTTTCCGCAGGATCCAGGTCTTTTGCAGGATCTCGGGCTGCAGCAAAAGTTCTTCGCGCCGCGTGCCGCTCTTGTTGATCAGGATCGACGGGTACACGCGCTTCTCGGCCATGCGGCGGTCGAGGTGGATCTCGCAGTTGCCGGTGCCCTTGAACTCTTCGTAGATCACCTCGTCCATGCGGCTGCCGGTATCGATGAGTGCCGTGCCGATGATGGTGAGCGAGCCGCCTTCCTCGACATTGCGCGCCGCGCCGAAGAAGCGCTTCGGGCGTTGCAACGCGTTCGAGTCCATGCCGCCGGTCAGCACCTTGCCGCTCGAAGGCAGCACGTTGTTGTACGCCCGGGCGAGGCGGGTGATCGAGTCGAGCAGGATCACCACGTCCTTCTTCATCTCGACCAGCCGCTTCGCGCGCTCGATCACCATCTCGGCCACCTGCACGTGGCGTGCGGCGGGTTCGTCGAAGGTGGAACTGATGACTTCACCGCGCACCGTGCGGACCATCTCGGTCACTTCTTCCGGGCGCTCGTCGACGAGCAGCACGATCAGGTAGACCTCGGGGTGGTTCGCGACCAGCGCATGTGCGAGCTGCTGCATCATCACCGTCTTGCCGGTCTTCGGCTGCGCCACGAGCAACGCGCGCTGGCCTTTGCCGATGGGTGCGACGAGGTCGATGATGCGGCTAGTGATGTTCTCCTCGGTCTTGATGTCGCGCTCGAGCTTGAACTGCTCTTTCGGGAAGAGCGGCGTCAAGTTCTCGAACATGATCTTGTGCTTGCTCTCCTCGGGCGTCTGGCCGTTCACCCGGTCGACCTTGACCAGCGCGAAGTAGCGCTCACCATCCTTCGGCACGCGCACCTCGCCTTCGATGGCGTCGCCGGTGTGCAGGTTGAAGCGGCGGATCTGGCTCGGGCTGAGGTAGATGTCGTCGGTGCTCGCCATGTAGCTGGCATCCGGCGAGCGGAGGAAGCCGAAGCCGTCGGGCAGCACTTCGAGCACGCCGTCGCCGAACACCTGTTCGCCGGCCTTGGAGCGCTTCTTCATGATCGCGAACATCAGCTCCTGCTTGCGCATGCGGGCAACGTTCTCGATCTCCAGCGCCTCGCCCATCTTGATGAGCTCCGAGACGTGGATCAACTTGAGTTCTGACAGATGCATGGAGGGGCACCCCGGGTGTGTGAGCTGTGGGTTTGGGTGGCGGGCCGGTCGCAGGCGGCCTTGATGCCATCAACCTCGGATGCGTGAGGCGTTGGCTAACGCTCGCGCGGAGAAACGGATATTGGAATGGTGAGCCGAACC
>Ga0209724_1000525_pt1 | contig 36899 bp, 31 predicted proteins | sample grotaG_FD_184143 | JGI IMG/M metagenome (GOLD analysis project Ga0209724, IMG submission 184143) | Glacier valley bacterial and archeal communities from Borup Fiord, Nunavut, Canada, to study Microbial Dark Matter (Phase II) -... | ecosystem: Environmental > Aquatic > Freshwater > Ice > Glacier ... | reverse complement strand
GGGGTATATTTGATAACCTCATAAAAAGGATGGTAAAATATAAGCCAATCAGGCTGAATACAGTAGATTAGACAGTGCGACCTAAGCGCTTATACCTATTAATTAAATAACGAATTTTTCCCATGAAAAAGTCACCTTTTTTGGCGTATAGGTCAAAAACCTACTTTACTTCAATCCTACTTCCTGTTAACTGGATTGTTTTAACCAATGTGTTTTTCCGTGGTGAAACTCCACCCACTGCAATTTCGAATGCTCCAGGATCTATAACCTGCCTGGAGTCGCTGTTTATCAGTGAGAAATCTTCAGGTTTTAGAGTAAAGCTTACGATCTTTTGTTCTCCTACTTTTAATGAAATCCGCTGAATGCCCTTTAAAGCACAAATAGGGGAATCTGGGGAGGTTTTATTTGCAACATATAGCTGGACGATTTCATCACCATCCATTTTGCCGGTATTTCTAACTTCAACTGTCATATAAACCGGCTCGCCCGTTTTCAAGGTTCCTGATACCTCAGGGTTGGTATATCCGAAACTGGTATAACTTAATCCATAACCAAAGGAGTAAAGAGGTTCGCCTTTAAAATAACGGTAAGTACGGCCAGTCATTTCATAGTTTTTAAAATCGGGTAATTGGTCAATTGACTTGTAGAAGGTAACAGGAAGTCTTCCTGAGGGGTTAATATCCCCAAATAAAAGGCGTGTTAAAGCTGTTCCTGTAGCCTCTCCGGGATAGAATGCCTGAACGATGGCCGGCAGGTTTTCATTTTCCCAGTTTAGGGCAATGGCACTGCCACTAAAATTGATATATACTATTGGTTTACCTATCTTTTGAAGTTCCTTCAGCAAGTCTTCCTGAATCTTGGGAAGGTTAATATGGGTGCGGTCGCCATGAGCAAACCCTTCCGTTTCAATTTTCATTTCTTCACCTTCGAGGTTCGATGAAATGCCTCCGCAGAAAACAATCACATCGGCCTTTTTAGCAGCTTCAAGAGCTTCCTGATGGTAATCGCGTGAGGTATTCGCCCAACTAAGGCTTGCAAACTGCTGTTGGTGATTGCTTGACCACCAGAAAGCAGCCACCTTTAAATTTGCTTCCAACTTATATTGTTGTCCTTTTTCAAGCTTGATTTCATTACCAACTACTAATTTATCGTCGATTTTTAGCTGAACATTTCCCGAGAAAATATAAGTGCCGGATTTTAAAGGAATCAGCAACCCTGACCATTTAACTCCGAAAGATTCATCAACCAATTGATTAATGGGCGACTTTTCCCAATAAAAATCTATGGTTTTATCAATTCGTTCGATTTTAGGAGATCCGACCATTGCAGTATCTTGAAAATATTCAGCTTTCAATCCTTTGACTAGTTTGCCTTTTACCGTATGGAATAAATTACCTTCACCTACAATTTCAAAATCAGTAAACACACCGGGAACAAGAGGACATCCGGGAGTATAAATCACATTTTTGATACCCAATCTTTCCTGAAGTCCTTTTAATGGAGTAATTGGATGGATAGGATCACCGTTGTAATTACCAATCAGGATCGTAGGATTATTGGCATTGGGTCCTATAAGAGCCACCTTTTTTACATTCCTAAATGGAAGTAACCCGTTATTCTTTAATAGCACCAGCGACTTCTCAGCTGCTTCCTGTGTCAGTTTTAAATGTTCCGGCGAGCCGACAACTGACATGGGGATCTGTGAATAGGCCACTTCTTTGTCGGGGTCAAACATTCCCAGCATAAAACGAGCTTTGAATAACCGCTTGACGGATACATTGATATCCTTTTCATTGATCATTCCTTTCTGAACAGCTTCCTCAAGATGGTCTTCAACAAATGCTTTGCTTTCTTCACAATTCAAGTCAGTGCCTGCAGAAAGTGACCAACCCCATGCCTGTGAAGGAGTTTCAACAACATGGTGGTTCTCCTTTTTATAGAAATCGGTAATTGCACCACAGTCGGATACGATATACCCATTGAATCCCAATTGATTCCGAAGAATATTACTCAGCAAGATATCAGATCCACAACAAGGTTTATCTCTGAAACGATTATAGGCACACATGATTGACTGTACATTGGCCTCCTGAACTGCAGCTTTAAAAGCAGGTAAGTATGTTTCATACAAATCACGATCGTTCACATACATGTTGTCAATATGGCGGCTGAACTCTGGGCCGCTATGAACGGCATAGTGTTTGGCAGTAGCAATCACTTTGAGGTATTTCGGATCGTTTCCCTGAAGTCCTTTGATGTAATTGACAGCCATGCGTCCTGTCAGATAAGGATCTTCACCATAAGTTTCCTGTCCACGTCCCCATCTAGGATCACGGAATATGTTGATGTTGGGGGTCCAAAAAGTCAATCCCATGTATATAGAACGGGCATTGTTGCGGACGAAATCACTGTGCTTGGCCCTCGCTTCGTCTGAAACAGCTGTGCCAATGCGAAACATTAAAAGCGGATCAAAAGTTGCAGCCATCCCGATAGCCTGAGGAAAAACGGTAGCTTTACCGGCTCTTGCCACGCCATGCAGGCATTCATTCCACCAGTTGTAGGTAGGAACTCCCAACCGTTCGATGGCAGGTGCCTCGTTGAAAAGTTGCATTACTTTTTCCTGAAGAGTCATTCTCGAAACCAGGTCTTCTACCCGCTGATCGAAAGTTAATGCTGTATTTTGAAAAGGCAAAACAGGTTTTTGTTTTCCAAAAGTTTGGGTACAAAATGCTGCTAAGCAGAAGATTAATAATCCAGTAAATTTCATATTGGTTTGATTTAATAGTTTTTAGTCAATTTTTAATGAACGTAAATAATGTGAAATAAAGTATTTAAAGTGTCTAAAGTGAACTAAAGTACTTAAAGTAAACTAAAGTGTCTAAAGTACTTGGGCACCCCTAACTTTAGACACTTTAGTTCACTTTAAGTACTTTAGTTCACTTTAATAACACAATCTGATCAATATGTTCAAACAAGCGGTTGCTGGCTTTTCCATCATCCACCAGTTTGCGCCAAAAAGAATAAATGGCCACGTTCCAACCCATGTTGGGTTTCCATCCCATGTTGGGTTTCCATGGTTCACCTGTTTTTGTATTTAGACACTCGTAAGTGGTAGCTCCAATCTTGAAATCGAGTGATACCCGTTCAATCAGTTCATTTTCAGCCTCTTTTACGCCGTGAAGATATGCATCCATCAAGAATAATGCATCATACAAAAAATAAGAACCTCCTTTAAAATATCGGCCATCAGGCATGTCTTTTTCGCGATTGGCTTGAGAAATATACCCTTTCACATCGTACATTTCTGAAGGTAAATAATCTCCGTTGGGAAGGCTGACTACTTTAAAACCAAAGTTGGTTTTTGAATTTCTGATTACCCGATTGTAATGCTGAACTACGGTGGTGCTTTCAAGTAGTTGCAGGTTGAAATAAATCTGAGATAACAGATCAGGAACCAGGGGATCGGGGCCTAGAATGGTGTTTTTTTTCAGGCTAATGGGATAAAATCCCAGCTCATTATTGAACATACTGCGGTATTGCTGAAGGGCAATTTCAGGACTGGATGTAATGTAAAGTCTCATTTTTTTTGCAGATTCCAAGACCAGTGCAAAAAGTCCCTGATTGTATGTAACCACATCATCCTTATCAAATGCAATCACATCACCCCAATATTGAAAATCGAGCCGTCCATCTTTCTCGGTATAGCTGTAAAACCAGTTATTTCGAGCACGTGTTTCTATTGAATTGATGTAGTTTTGCACCTTCGCCAAATCAACGTCTTTACCTTCCTTGAATGCCCGGTAAGCCCAGATCACTGCCATCAATGGATATTCAGAGTATGTATATACCGCTGCCAGTTCATTTTTCAAACATTCGGCAGAATAGACAGGATCGAGCATTGTCGAAATCCAGAAAGCATCGCGGCAATATTGGGTATTTGCGTATTCGACCGATGGCACTACCCAGAATTTACTTTTGCCCGTTTCGTTGACCCTTAGGTTCATATAGGCCGTGGTGAAGGCAAGGGCCCCAAAATAGTCAGTATATTTGCCTCCAGAGAAATGAGTTGCTGCCAGTTGGTTGACATCTTTTCTTAGACCATTCACATCTTTGGCCTTGCTTTTAAACATTATTCCTTCAAAAACATGCGGATTGTTTTTAGATATCGTATGATAATACTTCAGGATTTTTCCTGGCGACATTACCTGAGTCTTATCCGTGTTATAGTCTACATGAGCAGTTGTGTCAGGTTTTAATCCGGGGGTTTGACCATTGTCGCCCGACGAGAGTTCCATATAACTCCTGTTAGTATAAAAAGCCTGACTGGTAAAGTTATTATACAATGCAGGGGTTCCATTGATAGCAACCATATAACTGGAATCAGTTTTAACGGCAATCATGGGAACTGCCTGCTTGGCAATTCCTTCTGTTATCCAGGCATCTACATCATGTGGACTTTGCCTGAAAATTTCCGTTGACTTCACTTCTCCATTAAAATTAAAAGGAATGCTTTTGTTATCGTAATTGCACCTGATCGAAAAATAGATTGATCTTTCATCCGATTCAGAATTTGCAGTGGCTTTAAATACAGTGTATTCAGCTTTTGGTTCAAGTGTAAACTTAACCTGAATTTCATCAGTACTCTTTTCAACGCTCACTGCTTTTGACAGATCATAGAACTCAAACAGTTCAATATCTGCCTTGTTTGCCTGCTTCAATATAAGAGACCATGTAGGGCCTTTTTTCTGTTGCTTTGAACAGGATAAAAGTAACAGTGAGCAAAGTAATATTAAGCCTAATTGATGTTTCATCTTATTTGAAATTTACACATTAATAATTATCTTTTTCCATAAACTTCATAATGCCCATCAGCGCACCCCAATGATAAAAAGGGTCACAATTGAGTTGGTCGGAGCGACTTGTTACCCCTTTTTGCGAGTTGATATTTTCAAACACTGCACCATGCTTTTGCCACGACTGGATAAACATTTGATAGGATTTATCTGCTAATTCACCAGCTGCTTTCTGGTCGTAATTACGTAGTCCGAGGTAGACCAGAAAGTTCATCGGCCCCCATATTGCTCCCCGCCAATAATTATTGTCGTAACTTGCATCATTAAAAGCACAGGAAGGCAGCATGTAATCGCTGTAAAATTCATTTGGATTGTAAAAATGCTCTTTTAGCATTTGTCCTGCTTGCTTGTCCGAAGGTATACCAGCCAGCATGGGATAAAACAGAGTTGGACTCAACCGCTTGCTAAAACCTTGTTTGGAAAGATATTTATTGAGGAATATACCGGATTCGGCATCCCACAATGATTTGGTAGTTACCGAAAATTTTGCAGCACGTCCTGCCAATTCATTTGCGTCTTTTGCCTTGCCAAGTTGTGATGCAATTTTCGCGAGATACTGACAGTCGGCAACATACAGGCTGTTCAGTCCAACATCAGCCAAATCGAAAAGAGAGTTTTCACCTACATCAACCATTTGGGCCTCATCGTACATTGGTGCATTATCAAGACCTGATTCCCATGCAGCCATCTGATGGCCGTAACCTTTTTTGCATCCCCAGGTTAGATAGTCACTGTTTACGCGGTTTAAAGCCCACCAGCGATTCCAACTCAGTAATTCAGTGTAGACTTCTTCAAGGAACCAATCTTCTTGGTATTTCTCATAAATCATCCAGCAAATCATGCTTCCTACCGGAGGCTGCGAAATACCGGTAGCCACTTGTCCGGGCATTTGCCATTGACCTACATAACCTTCAAGGTTCATTCCTTTTGTCATGCCAATAGCATTACTGTAAGCCAATTCTTTATTATCGAGTGGAAATAGGAAGGCGGCAAAATAGGTATCCCATTCGAAAAGCACATACCCCTGCCATGCCTCATTCCAACTGCGTGTTACAGGAGTTATTGCCCTGTTTTTTTCTGCATCGTAAATGGTATTCCATCCCAAAACAGTTTGAATACATCTAAATCCTTCTGCCAGTTCTCCAAACTTTTCAGAATGGCTATAATATTTGTTCTTGGCATTTTCAATAATAGAAGATATTTCGGTTAATGGCTTTTCTGCTCCTGTATAAAACCCAATGGCTGAATCGCCTTTATAAGTGAGGTAAGGTGATGTATAAGAATGATAGGATTCAAAGTTTTTAGCTGTTGAACGAATCACATATTCAGTATTTTTAAATTTTGCAGTGATTGTTTGTCCGGTTCGTTTAATATTTCCCTCCCGGTTCCACATAATTCCCGTTTCCAATTCAATAAAATAACGAATGTTCGATTGAATAACAGGAGTCACCATTACCACAACATCTTTACCAATGGTGGCCGATTGTACCCGCAGAGTGTTTCCCTTCCAATTGTTGATAAGCAATTCGGTATAAGAGCCATCATAGGTATGAGCGATTGGTCGTACGAGCCGTGATGTATCAGCGTTAAATTCATCAACAAAAAAAGCGGCATCACCGGGCTTGCCAATAAATGTCTGACGAAGATTTATTTTCATCACCAATCCTTCTGGCAACAATACATGCGAAAGCATACTCCCGTAACTCCATGTATTCCAACCTTTGCAAAGATTTTGTTGCAGCTCGGTATACTTATTGCTTTGCGAAAATACCGATTGGAAAATGGTTAAAAAACCTATAATAAAAACATACCGTTTCATATTTTAATCATCCTTTAGTTAAAGTCATAAACGGTGCACGATAATTCGGGCACGGTTACCGAACTATTCTTAACACTGCTCAGGTCATTACTGCTGTTTTGTAAATAGGTGATGTTTTGCGACCACTCATCAATAGTTTCAGGTTGATAAACCCACTTTTGATTATTTACAGCATTTCCGGTAAAGCCTGTAATATTGAGCATTACTGATTGTCTGCTCTTCGATTTATTGAGAATAAAAACCGACATTCGGGAGAAATCAGTTGTATGACTTACCGTAATTTCAATGGCATTGCTGTTCAATTTGGTTTTCTTATCAACAATCGGGTACAAGTGGTCGTTCAGAACTTGAAGTGTCATTCCAACAGGTGAAAGGGAGGTCTCGGTGCCATCGGAAAATACATTAAAGGTGTTCTCCAATCCTCCTTTGTACCATGTGACCCAGTTCATGGTTCCAATCACATTGGAATAGCTGCCATATTGAAGTAGTAATTGTATGTTGTGCAGCCCTTTCCATACGCAATTATTCTTTGGATTGGCCGGTGCGTATGTACAAAGCGATGAAATTTCGGTAACAATAACTTTGGAAGGAATTTCAGGATCATTCAATTTATTTCGTGCAGAGAGGAACCGTTCGACCATGATTTCGTTGCTGCCTTTCCAATTAAGTATGTCCATGGTTAGAAATTCATTGTAGGTTTGCATGGGGGAATACTGGTGTATGACTGCAAATCCCATATTCTTCTTTATCAATGGCAAGAGTGATTCCCAGCGGCTGGTGTCCCAAAAAGTATTGGCGCCGCATTCAATGGTGGGATCAACTGCCTTGAGAAGTGGAACTAATTCGTTGAATACTTCAGCATAAGTAACAGCACTGGTATTGTCGGGGTCAAGGTCGTCTTCATTGCCAATTTCCCAGTATTTTACACCATATCCTTTTGTAACATTCACATATCTTACAAATGCTGCGTGGGCATTGTACAATTCTATCCGGGACATTTTGGGGCCTGGTGTAGATGAATACGCTGCATAGATGGGCAGAAGTATGACAGGTTCGGCTCCATAGGCTTTGCAAAGGGCAATAAACTGGTCAAAATCAAGTGCAGGTTTATAATTCCAACCACTCATATTAGCAGCCATTGGGCCAGAAAGCTCACCATTTCGTTTATATGCTGAAGTCTTTACCGATGCAATGCCATTGGGTGGATTGGCTTCGTCGAAAACGATTGTACCGCCCAGATAATAGCGCATAAAATGTGGTTTGAGCTTCTGAAACGAATTATTACTTAGGTTTGTATCACTAAATGAACTGGTACTTACACCAATCAATTTGCTTCCATGTTCATGTTCAATCACAATGGGATTCTCAGGCTCGACAGATTTATTATCACATGAAACAACCATGATACCAATAACCAAAAACAGGATTATACTAAATTTTTGCATTTTAGTTTAGAAATAGTTTTTTCAGGTCGAAGTGTTAATTCATTGGTCCGATTGATAATTCACTTATAATCATTAGTTTATACTAAAATAATGGGGAACAGCAAGAAGCTATTCCCCATTAAAAAGATTGTTAAGCTCGATTAATAAATCGGTTTACCATCTGCACCCAACATATTTAAAGTGAGTTTATCAATAGCTATACCAGCACCAAAGGTTGAACCACCACCTTTACCAACTTTAATGATAAAGGAATAGGTACCTGCTTTTGCAACTGCAAATTTACCATCGACATCGGCCCGGTTTAGTGTAATATGTGTATGTGGGAATAAACCATCCAGTGCAGGCAATACAACTTGCCATCCTGTCCAACCACCATAATACCAGCCGGATACTGCAGGATCTTTAATGTTGGAATCTTTTCCTTCAATTGGAATAGAGTCGTTTAAATAAAGCTGGAACCATTCATTTGCCATTGTAGATTTTGAAATTTTATCTTCGCCAGCCTCTTTTATCAGGTACGAAATTTGATAGTCTCCTGCATCTAGTAAAACGCTCTGAGAGAAAAGAGTTCCTTCTTCATGGTTTATTTTTCCAGATGCGACAGTATTGTTTGGGAAAATATACAAACTACCTCCGCTACCCAACGTTGGCTTATAAGCCGTATAACCAAATTCATACTTAACGTTTGTCAATACTTTAAGTGAGTCCTTTTGACCTTGATGATTTACAGTCCAGTACTTAGCATCCGTTGTTTCAAAATCGCCACCTTTTAAATAATTTTTAGGGAATGGCATTTTCACAGTGTCAATTTTTTCGGAAGTGTTCGTTCCAACTTCTCCAACTGCAGTTAATTTTACTACATAATTGCCTCCAAGGGCGTACGTATGTTTAGGCGCATTATCAGTTGAGGTAAGTCCATCGCCGAAATTCCACGAATATGTTGTTGAATTCGTTGAACTATTTGTAAAAGTCACTGATTTAGAGGGACCATCAACTACAAAGGTAAAATCAGCCTTGGGTTGAGGAGTTGTTGCTGCATCCTTTTTGCATGAACTGATTCCAACGATAATTGCCAAGATTATAAGCAATTGATAAAAATTTACTCTTTTCATAATTCTAAGATTTAATGTTATTTTAAAATAATTAAATAGGTATATAATGCTGTATTTGTTTAAAATTTTATTATTCAAAAACTTAATATATAATTGACTATTATTCAAATTTCCTTTTCATTAATATTCCCAACTGCCAATGTCCGGTGCATTACCGTTATAGGGGGTTCCTACTGAAACTCCTTTGTCGACAACTGAACTTTGCGCTGATGATGCTTTATAGAAGGCGTTCCATTTTTCACCTGTCAGCATAAATCCGGGATTCATCAATAAGTTATTTGTTTGCGATGACACCCCTGATATCTTCCAGTCCGTACTGAACCCTTTGTATTTAAGGTTATTGCTGAAAATGACATTTTGTGCAGTTGATTCCACATCCGATAGGGTCGTTCCCATAAAAACGTTGTTTTTGATATCAACATCTAAAATGCGGCTACCCTTGATTCTAATCCCATACTTGAAGGTGTCGAATACATTGTTATAGATCTTTATACTTTTGAAATCCCAGACTCTGCTATTGTCGATATAAATAGCAGGACCTCCTGCCCAATTGTCTTTGACCACTGAATTGAAGAAAATATTGTTTCTGATTGTGATGTTTTCTCTTCCCATGTCCCAAATTGCAATACCGATCCCTTTGTTTTCGAAATATGAATCGTAAACCTCCAAATGGGGAGCGCCAATTTCGATGGCTTCCTTTCCGCTGATGCCATCCAGATCAATCATTCTGACATTGTAAACCTTCATGTTTTTTATACTTGCCTCAACTGCAAACATTTCGGGATGATTTACAATGGACAACCAGGTATTACATTTGATGTTGTAGATCTCGTTTCCAGTGCCAAGATTCCAGAGTTCTATGGAAATGTCTTCGCCCCATTTAGGGTCTGATTCATTGACGGTAATAGTGCAGTCATGAATTTTCACATTTTTGAAATACCCATCATAAATGAATTTGATGCCATAACCTTCATTATCGTTGATGGTAATATTATAGATTTCAGCCCCATCGAGCTGGGCAATATTTAGATTACCAAGTGTTTCATCTGCAAGGTCTTTCCCTGAATTCAGAAACGTACAATCGTGGATACGAATGCCTTTCATATAATATTCAGGATAAACATACCAGTTTTTGTTACCGGGTGCGAAAACGGCCCCGCGCTGTGCCAGGTTTTTAAAACTTACATGGTGCATGGTCACATTATCACGGTTCTCGACCCAAATCCCAGCTTTCAGGGATTTGTTTTCTCCATCGATGGTAAATCCACTGAGCGTTTGGTTCCCGTTTTCAGGAGCGATTACGGTTGATTTTGTATTTCGGAACAAGGAATTGTGCGGCGATACCAACTGGATTAAACTTCCGTCGTACCAGATTTTATAATTAGGGTCAGTCGAATTTACGGTAAGAGGGATTTTCACCCCCTTTGAACTCAAGATTGTTTTTGATTCGCCAGCACCAACAACCGACACCCCAACGGGGATCATGGCCGGTTCAGTTTCTTCGAATGTTCCGGCGCTCAAAAAGATGGTATCAGCGCAGGCTGGTGGAACCATGCTTGCAGCAAAAGCCAGTGTCTTAAAGGGACTGGACAGCGTTCCATTTCCAGGATTGTCGTCTCCGTTGGGTGAAACAAAATACGCACTGCCGATGGACGAAGGTTTTGGAGTCTCTGCCTTTACTCGGAAAGAGAGCCCGGCATTGGAAGCAACTTTTGAACCACTTTTGTTTTCGGCAATCACTTTCCAATAATAGCGGGTGTTCGCGGCCAATCCACTTGTCAAGGTATATTTGGTGTCGGTGATCTTCGAAATGTCAGTTGCCGGTGCTGTGAAATCGGCATTTACCGAAACCACAAGGTGGTAACTGGTCGCGTTTTCCGCTGGCGACCAGGTGAATTCAGCGAGTGATACAACATCGGTTTCCAGATTTGCTGGTTTGGACAGAAGAAAATCGCCAGCCTGAGGCACAGCCATTTCATCACTTTTGCACGAAACCTGAAAAAGGATCATGAAAAGTAAAAAATAAACGGCTATTTGACCCGTATTTGTCTTCATTTCAGTCTTATAAACCTTCATTATAAAGTGTTTCACGCACAGGAATAGCCCATACAAAATCTTCACTTGTATAAGGGTCAGTACCGGCACCACGCTCTCCTTTTGGAATATCTACTTTCAATCCACGCAAGTAATCAATGCGGTCACCTTCATTAAAAAGCTCGATCATGCGTTCATCGTTAATCATCTGGTTGGTGATGGTTGAGGCTGTAACTTCAGGATAAGTACCTCCAACACGCACATCCCATGCTCTTTTGCGTACAACATTTAAATCGGCTGCCGCCCCTTCAGTATCGCCTGACATCAGCCTACAGATAGAACGGGTAAGATAAACTTCAGCCAACCTGATTAAAGGCACATTGGTATTCATCAGGCCAGTTCCCCTGTAGTATTTATTGTTCCAGAGGGTCGTGATGTTTTTAATCTGGGCACGGTTGTCTTTATTCTGTCCTGGTTTAGCCAGTTGTTCCGGATAACGCACTGCATACAGTTGTTCGAAGCGTTTGTCTGTCCTGGCACTTAGGTTAAAGGTGGTGTCTGTCAACGGGTTGTTCATCCAACCCAAGCGGATGATGGTACTTTCTCCCATACGTGTTTCGGACCAGTTACAAAGCTTATTTTCCCAGGTGTTGTTTACAACACTCAGGTGCTGTGGTGTAGGGAGTGTATTGTCGTAATAGGGAGCATAAAAAATAACCTCTTTGCCCCGAGCGATTGAACTTTTATTGAAAGCTTCAATTGGATCTTCACTCAGATCGAAATCGCCCTGGTTTTCATCAATCAGATAATTGCATTCTGAGATCGTATTGGTATAGTCGCCCATTTGGAAATAAGTACGCATCAGCATGGCCGAAGCCGCGAAACGGTTTGCCCTGACCTGATAGGATGAGTTCATTTTACCCAGCACATATCTTTCCGGCAAAAGCGCTTTCGCTTTTTGAAAATCAGCAACAATCAGGTCGAATACCTCTTTGGTTGTACCAATCTTTGGATTCTTTGCTTCTTCAATATTTTTAGCATAAGTGGTGGGCATTGGAATATCCCTGGTCGAATTGTCACTTCCAGGCACATAGGCATGGCCAAAAGTTGTTTGCAGCAGATAGTACGAATAGGCTCTTACAAAATGTATCTCACCAATGATGCGGTTCACATTGTTCTCAATGTTTTCAACACTTTCAGTCGGGTAGGGATTGCCATTGTTTTTGTCCACAAATTCAAGTGCAACATTAGCCGTTGCGATAGGTCTGTAGAGAAGTAAAATGTTTTTATCGGTATAGATATTAAACTCTTTGGTATTTCGTAAGTATCCATAAGAGGCATCGCTCACCCAATTCACATCGTCGCCCATGCTGTTTTTAACAATAGACCAGTTTACCCATGGAATGTTCCATTTATCTCCCCCCCACAAACCCGCGTAAAGTGCGATAGGAACCCGTTCAAATTCATCCACATTGCCCCATGGGTTTTGAGGTGGCCTATCCAGTTCAAAATATTTTGAACAACCAGTATTAAGTAACAAGATACAAAACAGTGATATGTATATAGATCGTTTCATGATTTTAGGTGTTTAAAATTTAACATCAATGCCAAACATAATCGACTTTAGCTGAGGAATAGCCGATGAATAATAGACAAGACCTGCGCCTTCAGGATCGAATCCAGGGTATTCGGTCAGGGTAAAAAGATTGGAGGCCGAGGCATAAATACGAAATCCCTGCATTTTAATCTTATTGAGTGTTCTGGGTGTCAGTGAATATCCCAGTTGAATATTCCGAAACCGTATATAATCGCCTTTATACAGTTCACGGTTATGAAAAACATTGGAATCACCAAAATCTGAATTTGCAACCCCGTCAACGATAAATGTCCCTCGTGTACGCAATTGTGGATATTTAGCTACATCGCCGATTTGACGCCATGAATTATCGTACAACTCTTTCAGTACCATTCTATTCTCACTGGGTACTGTAGCCAATTGCCTGTCGTAGTCGAGTATGTAATTCCCTCCTGAAAATGAGATTAAAATACTAAAATCGAATCCTTTGTATTGAAGCGTATTGCTCAGACCGCCGTAAAACCTTGGATCAGCTGATTTGCCTTTCTGATAAAAGGGATTGGCGTTAATATTGGTGCGTGTGGCAATTATCATGCTGTCTTTTCCCGAAATATCTTTCATCCTTTCGGTAACGCCAGTCTGGTCATATTTAGCTTTATCAAGGGCATAAATCATCGGGATACCTGTCAAACGGCTAACACCTGCATAATCAGCAATATACCATTCATTGCGAAGCTCTCCTGTGCGCGAAATGTAATTGCCAATATCACCGGGGATTCCTTTACCACTTTTATCAGCTACATCGGTCAGACTTTGGATGATATTTTTATTAAATGAGATATTAAAATCGGTGGTCCATTTAAGGCCATTTTTATCGTAATTGACCGTATGTAATTCAAGTTCAGCACCTGAATTGACCATGTTCCCAATATTGCTCCATATTCGGTTGGTCGTCAGGTCGTAAACAGTTCGGGTAAAGTCAAGGTCTTGCGATCCCACACCCGCAGAAACTGGAACTGGTCCAGCAAGTAGCATTTTGTAAACCAGTCGGTGATAATAGGCCAGCGAACCGTTGATTTTATTCTTCAGTAAACCGAAGTCAATCCCGAAATCAGCACTCCTGGTGCTTTCCCATGTCAGATCCGAAACCACCAGGTTCGTGGGCACCGTCCCGTTTACGCCCAGAATATCATTGCTTCCGTAAGGAGAAATCCCATTGTAACTCACTACATTCAGGCTAGAAGGAACGTTCTGATTACCAGTTTCTCCATAACTGCCGCGTAATTTAACAAAGTTGTCCGGCCCAAGAAAAGAAGCAAAATCCTCTTCAGAGATGATCCAACCGGCCGAGGCGGCATAAAATGTTCCCCACCTTTGATTGGCCGTAAAAGCTGAAGTTCCATCTTGACGGGCACTCATCCCAAATAGGTATTTATCTTTCAGTTTATATTCAGCCCTGCCAAAATAGCCCATCAAATAACGTTCACCATTTTTACCGCCAGAAATCTGGGTTAAAACTGTGGGTGTTCCTATTTCCTGGTATTTACCAATTAAACCTTCACCTCTCATTCTTCGTCTATATTGACTGGTGCGTGTCGATTCAACCCCGGCGACTACATTGTATGAATGGATGCCACTTGTCCGGGTATAAGTTCCGTAGAAGTTATAATTGTAACTGGCAAAAGTTACGGCTTCCTCCGAAGCCCTGGCTGTAGGTTTCTGTGCCCCGTTCAACCAAATTTCCCTGCTCTCCCAATCAACCAGGTTACTTTGAATAACATCAGCGCTTAATTCACTGTGAAACGAAAGTCCCTTGATCCTTGCAATGTTGTAGTTGAGCGAAAATACTCCCAGTCCGCGTAATTGTTCCACGTTATTCTTTCTGTTCTTCGGATCAGTTAAGGCCGCCGGATTGGAACCTGTATAGGCATTGTAATATTGATTGGAGTTTTCTGGATTATAAACCGGAAACCAAGGTAAGGCATAAGTAACAATACTGGTGATCCCGCTGTTGCGTTTTTCGTTGTTGGAAGTGGAGAAACTTAATCTTGCCCCAACAGTCAGATTAGGACTTGGATTGAACGTTACATTTGAACGTACCGAAAAACGTTCAAGGTTGTTGTTCATTTGCACGCCTTTATCCTTACGATAATTTGCTGAAATATAGAACGAACCCTTGTCAGATCCTTGTGAACTGGATAAATTGTATTCAGAAAAGGTGGCCGGACGAAACAACTGATCATACCAATTGGTATTGTTTTGTTCAGCCTGTTCCCTTGTCAGTTTGGTATAAGCCTGTGGTGAAAAACGGTAATAGTCGTCCATTGTAAAAGTGGAGCCTGAAGAGTTCTTGTAGGCTTCGTCCATCACCTGGAACCATTCCTTTGTATTGACATAGCCTACATCTTGGGGGGTGCGGGTTAAAGTGGAGACCCCTGATGAATAATTAAATGAAGTGGTACCAACGCCTTTTTTACCGTTTTTGGTAGTAACAATAATCACTCCATTGGAGGCTCTTGAACCATAAATGGAAGTGGCTGCGGCATCTTTTAATATCTGGATACTTTCAATATCATTTGAATTGATCAAAGACATTGGGTTTTGATTCGAAGCTCCCAAGCCATAAGGTTCGCTGAATACAGGCATCCCGTCAATGATCCAAAGCGGATCAGTACCTGATTGGATGGAATTGGTTCCCCTGATCTTAATGATGCTTGGCGCTCCCGGTGCACCACTCTGTGACATCACCGATACTCCGGCAACCAGGCCCTGAAGCGCTGCATCAAAGGAGGCAACTGACTTGGATTTTAATTCTGACATATTGACCGTTGAGATCGATCCAATCACATCCCTTCGCTTTTGTGTTCCATAACCTACCACCACCACTTCATCAATTTGCTCGGTGCTGGGAGAAAGTGCCACTTTGATAGACTCAGATCCCTTGACGTAAATCAATTGTTTTGCATATCCAATCATGGAAATTTCCAACACTGAGGCTTCGGGTTCTTCAATCTCAATGGAGAAATTACCGTCCATGTCGGTTGATACTCCGTTAAGGGTTCCTTTTAAAAGAACAGTTGCTCCGGCGACCGATGAATTATCGCTCGCATCGGTGACCTTTCCTTTTATTATTTTCTTTTCTTTTATTGCTGATTACAATATTCTCCTCAATCATTTTGTATGTCAGATCGCTGTTTTTAAGTACCACCTCCAAAAGCTGCTCAATGCTGACATTCTTTTCGTTGATATTGAATTTTTGATTCTGATTGCTAATCTCATCGTTATAGAAAAACAAATACTTGGATTGTTTTTCTATTGCCTTGAATATCTGAGAATAAGATGCATTCTCGATTTTCAATGTTATTTTCTTCGCATTCTGCGCTGAAGACTCAGCTGCCCCAAATAGAAGCGCCAATGTGAACAGAAAAACAATTGTTTGTCGCCATAAATACGATTTAATAATCACTTTAGTTAGGTCTTCCTTCTTCATTTTATCGTTATGTTAGAATTTATTTAACGCTTCCTTTTTCGATACAATCGTAACCCGGTCTTCTTTATCCGAGTTCCGTTCTATAGTGAATTTCACTGATGCTGTCAGTTCAATAATCCGCAATATTTGTTCTAATGGTTTGTTTTTTAGGATGGTACCCGAAAAACTGATACTTTTTACCTTGTCTTCAGGAATGTCTATTTTTACAGCATAAATACGCTCCAACTTTGCAGCGATGCTTTCAAGTTTTTCGCTGTCAAATGCAAAGTATCCGTCCTTCCAAGAGGTATAGTAATCGGTGCTTACCTCACTGATCTGGTGTGAACTATTTGCTGTATTAAAAGCAAATAGCTGTCCCGGTGCAAGTGTTTCTATTTCTTTGTTGTTATGATCAAGCAATACAACCTTTCCTTCAACCAAGGTAGTCTTACTCATTAGATCGTTCGAATAGGCCGACACATTGAAGCTGGTACCCAATACTTTGATCGTATAATCGTTGGTATGAACCAAAAATGGCGATTTTGCATTGGGTGTCACCTTAAAAAAGGCTTCTCCTGAAATTGAAACCTCGCGGTTGCTTGTTGAAAAGTTAGCAGGGTATTTTATATGGGTAAGGGCATTCATCCATACTTTGGTGCCGTCGGGTAATTTCATCTCAGCGGTCTGTCCTGATGCAGTAGTTACTTCAAACCAGGAAGTATTTTCAGTAGGCAATGGAGTTGAAGGAATCAGAAACCTGGCAACTAGGAAGGTAATGAGAATAGCTGCTGCATATTTAGAAAAATTGAAAATCATTCTTCTTTGTTTACCCCGGCGTGCTTCCGATAGTTTATTCAACAAAAGACTTAACTCTTTCCCGGACTTCTGCTTATTTTCAGGGCTGCTACCGGTTAGCGCTACCAGATTTTTCAGTCGGTAGTATTCTTCCCGGTTCTCTTCAGAACTGTTGATCCAATTCAGGATCTCTGCTTTTCTGACCGGATCAGATTGTCCAACTATAAATTCAATAATTTGATTTTCGTCCATTTTTATTTTCTTACTTATTATGAAACAACAACGGGCACTTATACCCTATATGAGAAAGTGAAATTTATTTAAAGAGGCGACCTCAGCCGGGTAATTGTAGGGGCGACCCTGTGTGGTCGCCCTAATACATGACTGTGTAATCGCTCTATAAATGTGGAAGACTAAAAAAGAAAACCAGGGAGAGATAATCTTTCAATTCCAGACGGAATATTTTCAAGGCTCTGGTCATATTCGCCTCAACAGCCTTGACTGAAATACCTAATTTCTCTGCTACTTCGGCATTGGTTAAATTATCGAAACGACTAAGCATAAAAACTTGTTTGCATTGAGGGGTAAGCATTTCAATTGTTTTGTCTATAATTTTTTGAACCTCTTCAAAATCATATAAATCATATTCCAGTTTTTTTAAAGCTCCATAATTTAATTCAAGAGCAAGGCTTTCAGTTGACACTTTTTGATAATATTTAGCCTCAACTTTTTGATGTTTGAGATAATTCAGGCAATTATTCCGTGTAATGGTATATAAATAGGCACTGATTGAAGTGGAGTCTTTCAGATTGGTACTGTTTTCCCAAATTTTCAAAAAGGCATCTTGAACCATATTCATGGCAATTTCTTCATCAATTACATATTCTTTCGCAAAATACGACAACTTGGGATTGTAGAGATGAAAAATCCGGGTAAAAGCTTTCCTATCCCCATTTCTCAAATCAATCAGCAAATTCTCGGATTCTGAACCAGTTATCATTTGTTAATCAGGCTAAAAAAATAACCACCAAATATAAATAAAAAACCTTCTTATTAAACATGATATTGTATTTTGGTTATAAAAATCAAATATACAAACAACAAGGATTTGACATATTGGGTAATTCAGGTGGGATTTCATGACTTTGCTAAAAAAGAATCTTGTTTAAGTAAAATGCACTCTCATGTTTGCAGAAGTTACCCTACCTTCTATAGGTTGTAGCATTGTGCCTTTTTGCAATTACAAAGTATCATCGGACATCAACATCCTGCAGTGTATATACTTTTTGATTACGTATTCGTTAACATGAATATTATCGCCCAATATGGGCAAGGTAGGTCATCTTAATGATTTCAATTTCTGAAAGAAAGGAAAATAACACAGGCAATTTATAAAATAGTAATATCCTCTTCGTTTGAACAATTTGAAACTGTATCTATTAGTTCCATCACTGAATTAACAAAATCATTTATTTCAGCTATTGCACTCCTACCAACATTGCGAATATTCCTTAATTCAGATTCGGGATTCGACAATATGAAAATTACACCTTGTATGCTGATATCAGAATTCATGTAGCTTTTTAATGCATTTGAACTTTTGAATGATAATTTGCTAAATCTATAGTACAGAATATTATTAAATAAAGACTTTTGCTTTATTGAATAATCAGTAATCTTTTGAATGAATGATTTATTTGGAGTTTCACCCAAAAGAGAAACAATCGACTTTCTTAAAGTTAATTCATGTTTTCTACAAAGCTCAATTAATTCTAAATTTAACTTTTGCCCACAGTTTTTTAGTTTCAAAAAATCATCGTATGCTCAAAAATAGATAACCATTGATTGCAGGTCATTTATTTTGTTTTCAACACATATTTTCAGAGATCTTGCACTTAAATTTTCATCTTTTTTTAAATGCTCTATGTAAATCTCAAAGTCAAATGCCTTTTTGAATAATTCAACACAAATTTTATCTATAGGTGAATAATTATAAACCTTTTCAATTATTTCTTTGAATGAATTAACAAAATCATTGATCTCACAAATTGTATTTATACTAAGATCCCGAATATTTTTTATCGTCTTTGGCGAATCTGACAGAATGAATTTTATTCCTTTTATTCCGATATCAGATTCTATGTCCCGAGTACTCGGGATGGCATCAGAACTACTGACTGATAATGTACTAAACCTATATCGTACTATACAATTAAATAAAGCTTTCTGATTTACCGAAAATGAATCAATTCTATTGATTATTGAAGGATTTGAATCAATCTCTTCAATAATTACTGTTTTAGATTCATTATCCGATTCTGAGTTGAATTGATTCGATAGGTATTTTTCACATAAGGATGTAAGTAGTTGATTCGAAGCTGTATTTCCCTTCTTTAGATTGAGGAAATTACCATTTTTCAAATAATACTGAATGATCTTTCCTAAATCCAAAAGTCCATTTAGCCCGCAGATAGTAACTGTATTTTTATCTACATCCTCTAAAGTAGATAGAGCTTTTAGGTTAATTCGGTTAAAAGACACCTTCATCTTATGTCCGGGTAATTCGTTTACAAAAGAGGGTTAAAGCTAGATATTTTTTTTGATACTTTTCAACAGCTCCTTGAAAAAGGCTGGGGATATGCTATTCTCTCGCCATATAGTATACAGGCCGATAACGGTGCCGGACTTACACAGGGAATCATTGGGCTGATGAATAAAGGAAAGTTCCGCAAAACCGATGATTGGGGTGCTTTACGGGCATGGGCTTGGGGTGCAAGTCGTGCGCTTGATTATTTTGAAACTGACAAGGCTGTGAATGCACATCAGGTTGGGATAGAAGGACATTCGCGCTTCGGAAAGGCAACTCTGGTTACAATGGCTTACGACAATCGATTTGCCATTGCATTTGTAAGTTCTTCGGGTGAAGGAGGTGCCAAGCTGCATCGCCGCAATGCCGGCGAATTGGTTGAAAATGTAGCCTCTTCGAGCGAATATCATTGGATGGCAGGTAATTTTATCAAGTATGCAGGACCATTTACTCCAAACGATTTACCGGTTGATTCACATGAATTAATCGCCCTTTGCGCTCCACGTCCTGTATTTATCAGCAGCGGTGAAACAGGTGATGCATGGGTCGATGCCCTGGGAATGTTTATGGCGGCAGTGGGAGCAGGTCCTGTATATAAACTATTGGGTAAAAATGATCTTGGTACTACTATTTTTCCAAAGGTAGAAACACCCCTTATGGAGGGCGATCTTACCTTTCGTCAGCATAGTGGTGGTCATACTCCAGGACCAAACTGGCCTACTTTTATAAGGTTTGCAAGCCGTTATTTTAAATAGATATCTATTGTCTTTTAAACACATAGACACATAGGACAGATAGTTTAAAATATCTATGCCCAGAGGCCTCAGGAATGGTCTATGTGTTTACTTTTTAGCCAGCGAAAACAGGAATTCCAGTCCGCCTTCAGGTCTGTTTTTTACTGATATTTCACCTTTATGAAGCATAACGGCATTCTTCACTATTGAAAGACCTAATCCAGTACCACCTGTTTCACGTGAACGTCCATAATCAACCCGGTAGAACCGTTCGAAGATGCGTGGCAAGTGTTCTTCCAAAATGCCAACACCTGAATCTGAATATTGGAAATAATAGTACTTACTGTCTTCCAGGTATTTTCTGATCGTAATCTTTGTGTTCATTCCAGCGTAATTGATTGAATTTTCCACCAGATTCTGAAATACAGAAAACAATAATGATTCATTTCCGTTAACAATTACGTCTTTATCAACATCAATAATGTAGTCCATATTCCTTTCAGTAAGCCTGATTTTCAGGTTCTCAATCGCATCAAGAATAACAGGTTTCAGCATTAATGGTTTAAATTCAAATAGACCACCGGCATCTTCAATATTATTAAGTAGTGAAATATCGTTCAGCAAATCGTTTAGTCGCTGTGACTGAGCGAAAGCTTTCTCCAGAAAATAAGTCTGTTTTGCAGCTGGAATGGCAGGGTTATTTAAAACAGTTTCGAGATAGCCCTTAATCGACGACAATGGGGTTTTCAGTTCGTGGGCAATGTTGGATGTGAGCTGCTGTTTAAGCAGCCGTTGTTTCTCTGGACGGGTCATATCGCTGATCAGTACCTCAAAGCTTTTATCCACGAAAATGATACATCTGACCTGAAAGAATTTTTCATTCTTTTCGATGGTATATTCAATCTGCGGGAGTTCTTTATTTGGAGTGAGTATACTTCGAATCTGTCCCTGCCCCACAAATTCAACGACTTTGGCAAATTCAGGAATTGAGAAAATGTATTCAGCCGAAATGGTAGATTTATCCGATATCATGTTGATGAATTGAATAAAATGACTGTTGGCCAATATTTTGTGTTTCTGAGGTGAAAATATAGATATCCCTTCCTTCAGAACCTGAAGGTGTCCGTATAATTTTTCCCTTTCACCGGTCAACTCATCTTTTGCAGTTTTCAGGTTATCGTAAATCTGAACAATTTGCCGTCTGATTACTCCTAGTTCATCGTCCTGAAAGTTAATGTCCATTGTTGAAATCTCTTCATTTTGTCCGGCTTTAAGGGCAAAATCTTTCAGCTTGACGATAAACTCACTCAGTCGGCGGGTAGTATAGTGGAGCAGAATCCACATCAGAATAAACATGAAAGCAATGAAAACCAGGAATATATGTTCGGTTTGTAGAAATTTGATGATATCGAGATTGTAAACAGCTGCAGTTCTGACAAAGTACTTATCGCAATTCTTTGCATAATAGTAAAACTTCTGATTGGTAGTAGTTGAAATGCGGATACTTGAGCCTTTCCCTGAGTGAAATGCCTGTTGAATTTCAGGCCTTTTAAGGTGGTTTTCAATATTCGAAACATCGGCAACGAAACTGTCATAGACCACCTTGCCCGACTTATCCACAATGGTCAATCGCGTATCGTTAATGGGTAACAATGTTTTTAATGTATCGAGCGACTTAAAATCACCTGATTCGAATACCTTTTTATGTTCGATGTAGCGGTGTGTTACTTCCGAAATATTATCCAGTATACTTTCCAGATGATTAGTCCTGTATGTTTTTTCCCGATCGTATTGATAGGCCAGAACAGCCAATGTAAAGATGGAAAACAATACGAAGAAGTTGATAAATATACGTTGACGGAAGCTGCGTTGTACAATCACGGTCCTAATTTAAAATGTTATTTTTCAAAACAGTATCCGTATCCCGATCTGCCTTTTATGCAATTGCCAAATTCACCAATCTTTTTACGTAGACGTGCAATGTTTACATCCACATTTCGCTCTGTTACAATCACATCGTCTCTCCATATACGATCCAGAATTTCCTGTCGTCCAAGATACTTCCCCTTTGTTGAAATCAACAGAACAAGTATTTCGAACTCTTTACGGGTAAGTGTAACAGGGTTATTGTCGATTGTAACCGATTTGCGGTTCAAATCAAGTTCCATATTATCAACGGTAATTGTCTTTGGCTTGACTTCAACTGTTTTACCACGTCTTAGAACTGCTTTAATACGCGCTACCAATTCCTTGATTGAAAATGGTTTGGATAGATAATCATCTGCTCCAACGTTAAATCCGGTTAGCAGATCGTTTTCCGTTTCACGGGCAGTCAGAAAAATAATCGGTACCGAAAGTCCCAATTCCTTCCTTATTTTATCAGCCAGTTTAAAACCCGACATTCCACCCATCATAACATCAAGCAGCAATAAATCAAAGTTTTCAATTGGCTTGGTCAGTGCCTCTTCTCCCGAATAAGCCACCTCAATTTCGAATCCTTCACTGGTAAGGTTAAACTGTAGTATTTCACACAGATCTTTCTCATCATCAACAACTAAAATTTTGTAAGGGCTACTCATTATCTTGTGATTTTGATTTATCGTCTTGCTTCTTTACCCTGTGATGCCTGATATCTTTACCGTCGATGGCATAAATTGAAGCTTCTGCTATGTTGGCTGCATGGTCTGAAATCCGCTCTATATTGGATACCATTTCCTTTAGATTGATAAAGCTGATCAGTATATTTTTATCCTCAGCAACCAATTCAGCCCTTTCAGCAACCTTCTTTAACATCTTGTGATTGAACTCATCAACAATCGACTCCGACTTGATGGTCCACATGGCAAGTTCAATATCCCGATTGATAAACGATAACATCGATCGCCGTGACATGTCAACGCTCAGGTCCATCATTTTCAATATAAATCCTGAAAGGCTCGAATAGACATCCTGATTTTTAATCCTCTTCAATTGTTTGGAAATGCTAATTGCTAAATCTCCAATGCGTTCCAGACTTATTACAATACGGTAACACGCCATTAAGTTACGAATCTCTGAAGCAACGGGCTGATAAAGTGCTATTGAATGAATGATTTTGTCACTTATCTTTACTTCAAGTTTATTGATTTTACTTTCTTTTTCTTTTAAAACTTTCAATTGATCATTTCCAATAAGCAGTTCGCCTGTTGAAATAAGCTTTTTAACTTCATCAAGCTGATTAAGTACCATATTGGCAAGCGTCTCATAATCAGTTAAAATCTCAGCAATTACTTCATGTTTTTTCTGTGACATCTCTAGTTTATTATGATGTAAATTATCTATACTCCAATGAAATTTACTTTCATCAGAGAGTTGTTAAAATTAATGACTTTGTTGTCAACAACCATGCTAAATTACTAAAATATTAAAGAATGATAAAATTCTGATCAATAATTTATGAATTGACATGATTTCTGATTACAAAAGACCAAATAAATTATTACAATGTTGTTAAATAATTATTACAGATTGATTAATTTTTAATTTTAAAAATGATGGTTATTTATGATTAAATTATCTAATGTGCACTATTTTAATAATATACTACCACTGAAAGTGTCAAGACGACAACTTAAAATGTTACAAAATAATCAAATTGAAGTTCCTTATGTGTATTTTATTTAAATTCACAAAGCGATTACATGGTAATCGTCATATTAATGATTTTCTTTATTGGAATATTGGTTGAATTAAGTTAACTTCAATGCTCTATTGCTTTAAATATTTGCCAAGATTAGCGAATAGCACAAAACGATGATACATTCAATAATAACAAAACCAAATGGTACTTTTGACAAATCAAGTAATCCTAATTTTTAAAACAAGTCAATGATGAAAGCGGAAAAGGACAACATTATTTTATTCCTATCCTTGCCACTGGCAGTTCTTACAGCCATTGTCAGTTACGTAGGACTATTTATTGAATCAACCTATAGTAGAGAAACAGCAAGTTATGCGGCTCAAGGAATAGGACAAGACATTGCAAATCTATTCGTGGTAGTACCGATACTTGTAATTTCCGCTTTTTATGCCTGTCGTAAAAACAAATTAGCACTTTTGCTATGGGGCGGCACGCTATTTTACCTGGCCTACTCTTATACTATTTATTGTTTTGGTCTACATTTCACTAATCTATTTCTTATTTATTGTTTAGTATTGGGCTTGTCTTTCTATGGGTTTGTCTATTTCATTTTAAATACGTTCAAAGAAAATATTTCAGAATGGTTTATAAAAACATCATCAAATAAACCATTGGCACTATTTTTAATGACAATAGCCTTTTTATTTTACTTCATCTGGCTCAAAGAAATTATTCCTGCAATAATTAAAAACATAACACCTAAGAGTATTATTGAAAGCGGTTTATTAATTAACCCGGTGCATGTGTTGGATATTGCCTTATGCTTGCCTGCTCTGATACTGACGGGTATTTTCTTATTGAAAAGAAAGAATCTCGGGTTACTATTGGCACCTGCTATGATGATGTTCTGTATTCTAATGTCAATAGCTATAATTGCTATGGTCTTTACAATGAAACATCAGGGTCTTGAAACAAATACTTTTTTAAGCATCGTATTTATCATTATTGCTTTAATAAGTACCGGATTTTTGGTACAATATCTAAGAAGACTAAAGTAAGAATATCAATATTGAATTAAAAACACTAGACAAAGTACCATCAAATTAAATACTTATAATTTTTGAATTTATGATTAGGAAGCTTCAGATGGATTTTCTGATAAATATTTTCATTGAATTCCTTAGGGTCTGCTGAAAAACTATTATTATTTTGAATAATAGCTGTTTATAGGAATATACATTTTGCTATGCGCTGGAAAAAAAAGGAGAAAGTGTCCAAAATGCCCGCACCCCGGAAGGAGTTTGACCCTGGTTATTATGTCCCCTAAAGATTTGGAACCGGACATCAAAGTAAATAAAAGGGATGTACAAATGCGATTATGCAAGGGGATGACTAGCCATCATCTGATACCCATCTGATACTCATCTGATACCTTTCTGTAATATAAGGTTACAGAAAGGTTACAGATGAGTTACAGATGGGTTACAGATGATTGCACTCAAACACCTACCCGTTCCATCGGAACAGAGGGAGAAATCCAGAATTAATTGCTTATTTTGAAAAGTAGATTGGGAGGTGCAAAAATATACTCCTAAAGATAGTCCCCGATCCCTCCCGAGCACTCGGGATCGGGAGGGGCTGAATAGTTCTTTTATATTGATCCCTCCCGATCCCGAGTGCTCGGGAGGGATCGGGATGAGTTTTCAGCAGACCCTACTTATGCAATAATCAACTATCTAAGATCAATAATTTTTGTGCTTTTATTAATCTGTTACAGTAGAATTAGGAATATTTGGTAATTCAATAATAAAAGTGCTTCCTTCATTTACTATTGATTCTACTCCTATTTTGCCATGATGTAATTCAACCAGTTTTTTGGCAATAAATAAACCAAGTCCTGTAGAGGATTCTCCTGCTGTGGGTTTTGCACTTAAACGGGCAAATTTGCCAAAAAGTTTAACCTTATCGAAATCGCTAAATCCGGGGCCTTCATCACTTACTTTTATTATAACCATTTCATCCAGTTTTTCAACACTTACCTTAATTTGCTTATCATTAGCAGAGTATTTTATGGCATTAGATAGTAGGTTTTCAAGGACTTCTCTTATTTTAGAAGAATCAGCATTTAGTATGATTGGATTTTCGGTGTAATAAAAGTAAAGTTTTTGATGCTTCATTTCTGCAGAATCTTTGAAATTAGCAATAATTTTGGCGATAAGCGTTATGACATCAAATGTAGCAGGATTAATCATAAAATCTGTGGCATCGTTGATTGCCGAGATCAGAAGATCATTCACCATATTGTTCATTTGTTGGGATACTTCCTGAATAATTTTAATGTACTCCAGACTATCTTCTTTATTGATGTCGGATTCTATCAATACATTGGCACATCCAAGTATAGCTCCAATAGGGTTTCGCAAATCATGGGCTACAACTCCTAAAACTTCCTTTTTAAACTCATTGGCTTCTCTCAATAATTCGGACGTTAGTATGTGTACATGATTTTCTGCCAATAAAAGCGTATAATAATCAAGTAACTTGAAACTATTTTCAGAACACTGAACGATAATGGGGTCGAACCGATTTATACCTGGTCTTTTCAAGGCAATAGTCGAAGCACTTAATACTGAAATATTTGAATCTAAAATCAAACTATTGTCTGATACGTTTTCATCGAAGAAGAAATGTACAGCGCGGATAGAATATAAATCATACATATATTGTTGGCTCATAGCTTCGAAGAAGCTTGCTTTAGATAGCATTCTGAAGAGTTTACCGTCTTTTAGTACAATTAGTCCAGGAAATGTAGGATGCTTTGTGAAAATTTCAAATGCCTTTTTTAAGGGATCATCTGCATCAATAGTTAACGAAACCAGATCAAGTTCACCGAGGGTAGCATTAATTCCAAAAGTAGTTGTCATATTCAAATAATCATTGTGAATTACTTTTCTAAACAATAATTTAGAATTAAAAAAGCATCCCTAAAATTAATGCAATTTATCTGTAACGGAAGATTTAAAATGAGAATTAATTAAAAATTAATAATAAATAGCGATATGTTATTAGAATGTAAATCCATCATGAGTACCGGGGCGAATTTTGTATCCTACACTTCCTCTTTTCGATGGATTAATCGATTTATTTTCTGTATTAAATCAGTTTGCTTAAGTGGTTTGGTTATAAAGTCGTCAGCTCCAAAATCCATACATTTTTCCTTTTCTCCCGACATCGCATGAGCTGTTTGCATAATAATTGGTATTTCAGGTCTTATCAGTTTTATCTGTTGTGTAGCTTCATAACCATTCATTCGGGGCATCCCTACATCCATTAAAATCAGGTCTGCCGTATTCTTATCCAGGAAGAAATCTACAGCTTCAATTCCATTTTTTACCCAGAATAATTGCACATTGTAGTATTTTAAATTGGATTTAATTAGCAAAAAATTACTTTCTAGATCTTCAGCAACTAGTATTTTTATGCCTGAGATATTGATTTGTTCTCTCATTGGATTGTTGGTTTCAATAGATGGCTTAGCAATGCTTTTCTCATAAGGGAAGGAAACATAGAAATTCGAACCAATTCCAAGAATTGAATCCATCCAGATTTCTCCTCCAAGCATTTTTACCAGGGTTTTAGTAATATACAATCCCAGACCAGTACCTGAATAAAGCTTTTCCTTATTTCCACTTGCTTTCCTGAATCGTTCGAATACAATTTCCTGTTGCTCTTTAGGAATTCCTATGCCAGTATCTTGCACCAAAAAGATAATTTTACTTTTATCTGGAGTTATGCTGTATCCAAAACGAATAAACCCTTCATTGGTAAATGTTACTGCATTGCTCAATAAATTAAGGAGTATTTGTCTTAACCGATGATGATCAGTCATTATAATTTCTTCAACTAAATCATTCTCATTCAAATTGATAAGCTTTATGTTTCGCTTGCGGTTTTGCTTTTTAATCTCCTTAACTGACAATTTCAGTTCAGAAGCCATACGATAAAGATTCGAATCAGTTTTATTGATACTAATGAATCCGGATTCTATTTTCGCAATATCAATGATGTCTTCAATAAGTTTTAACAAAGATTCGCTGTTGGTATTGATGATTGAAATAAACTCATTGCGATCAGCATAAGATAAATCGGGGTCTTTCAGCATTTCAGAAAAGCCTATGATAGCATTCATTGGAGTACGAATCTCATGGGACATATTTGCCAGGAATGCTGATTTCAGGTTATCTGATTCTTCAGCTTTAGCCTTTGATTTCTTAAGTTCATTGATGTAATTGATTCGTTCCGAAATATCGATAATCACCCCTCGCTCTCCAACTAGTTCGTCCTTCCAGATTATTTGACTGGTAAAAATCATAGCGCTGAATGTACTACCATCTTTCCTGAAAACTTTTATATCATGATTTGTATTTTCAGCATTTATCGAATTCTCTTCATTAATATACGATATAGTATCTTTAAGTCTGATCCCTTGCTTGATGTTGTCTTCAGTATATAAAAGCTGGTCTTTCCAATTTTGATTCACATAAGTTAAAAGTCCATTTTTATCAACCTCAAAAATGCTTTGCGGTAATAAGTTCGCTAAATCTTTATATTTCCTTTCACTTTCCAGAAAATCGTTGTTTGCAATTTTTCGGTCATCTTCCTTCTTTTTTAATTGCTGAATCATATTATTGAATTCAGTTGTAAGCACACTTATTTCCTTTTGCGAATTCCGAATATGAATATTTAATGGTTTTTCGAAATTACACAAAACAAGTTCTTTAATCGAAGCAGTTAAAAGTGTAAAGGGTTTGGTAATCAGTTTTGAAATAGTCCAACTAATTAAAATACTTGCAAGGATTAGTATGATTGAACTTATCAGGAAAATCAACTCCATGCTTTTGAAGTGACTATTTTTTTTGCTGATAACAAGCTTTTGTGTTTGAATTAGCAAATTTTCAATTTCGATGTTATTACTGGCAATTTCGGCCATATAGCCAGTTTTATTTCGTATTCCGATTTCTAAATCTACTGCCACTAATTTGTTGAAACATTTATTGTAGTTGGCTAATAGTGTCAGTAGTGTATCCTTTGTTGTGCGATTCAGATGGTTGTTATTCTTTATTTCCATCTTCATAACGCTGACCAATTGATTGAGTTTAATTACATAAGCTGAATCATTTCGGATCATATAATCTTTTTCGTGTCGGCGAAGGCTTAATACTTTAAGTTGATCCAATACAGGGTAGGTTTCAAGCAAATGAACATTGTTTCTCATTTGCCCTTCAATTCCAAAATCTTTGAATCCTCTGCGTTCAATGGCACTAACCATTTGATTAAAAAGATGGTTTTGGTCAAATAGTTTATTGTGAATGGAGAATAATAATCCATCGGCATCAAAATCGTTTTCCTTGCAAATTTTTATTAACTGCATGAATTTGAAATTCAGGCTATCTTCTTTAAATTTCAGATCTTCAAGATATTTGCTTTTGCCTGTTTCGAAAAACTTAGAATTACGTGTTTCGTAGTTTATGAATTCAGATTGAATTTGCCAGGTATGCAACAAGTCCAGATAATAAGAATCCAAATAATTAATGGCATTTAATATGTGTTCTTTCCGGTCTAAATAATAACTGCAAATCGGGAAAATAGTCAATAGAAACATCAAGGTGAACCCAAGAAAACCAGCAATCAATTGATTTTTAAAAGACATTATATAGATTAAAAATTTGTTCGGAAAGTAAATCGTTTTTTATAACAGAAAGATAGCAAAGAAATTAAATATTGATTAATAATTCTACACGTTGGACTTCATCTCTTATTTTATAAAGTTGGAATAGGAATAGATTTTTATTGAATGGAAATAATTGGTCAGGTAAAAATCCTTTGGATTTGTTGAATTATTGTTAATCTATTTTGTCCACTTCCTACTTAAAATTAGAATGCAAAATCAATAAAAGCAAACTTTTTTTGTTGTATATTAGTAGTCGTAAATTTTTAAAATAGAAATAATATGGAAAATATCAAGGATTATCACACAAAATTGGATGGTTATAAACAAATAATCAACTTAATAGCCGATCATACTGAAAGCCTGAATAAGGTATCCAGATTTCAAATTGCTGCCGAAAAGCTTAGTTCCAATCTGAAAAAATTGATGGATTTACAGCCCTTATTTAGTAAGGATATTTCCTCAAGTGAAAAAAACAGAAATAAGCGAAGAGGAGAATTGATTGATAAAATTATGCCGGTGATTAAAATTATGCAGGCTTTTGCCTTTGACAAAAAGAAAAAGAAATTACAAAAACAATTGGACTATCTTACCGCTGAATATATTGATAAGTGTTCAGACAATAAATTAGTAAAAATATCAAAAAAAATATGGCTGATTGCAATTAAATATGGAGAATACCCAACTTCGTTTATCAGTAAGGTTAAAATCTCATTAAATCCTGATAAAGCAAAAGGTAATATCAAATTTAAAACCGAATACGGATTAAAACCGGAAATGATCAAGAACATTGAAGATTCAAATATCAGATTTATTGAATCGATGTTAGTTTATCAGGGTGAATTGAAGGAAAAAGAAAAGGTCGGCATGAAGATGAAGAAGATCAATAAACAAACAAAAAATCTGATTACAAATAAAATTGATCGGTTTGCACTTCTGTTCGAGAAAGAAAATCCGAATTTCTTCCTAGAATATCGTGTTTTGAGAGATAAACAACTAGCCACAAAAACTAAAGAAACTAAAGAAACTTCGAAACATGAAGCCGATAAGCCAAATGTCGCGAAAGTGGAGGAAAAGGTGAATCCGGCTGAATCAAAAATAAAACCGAGAACACCTCAAAATTCAACTCCTGAAACAAAGTGAATATTTAAAAGTAGGAAAGGTAAACGTTTAAACAGTAATAATTAAAACTGTTTAGCTGAATTCAACATTGAAAATGAAATTAAAAAATGATAACATTTTAAACAAAATTGGGCAAGTTGTCAGTCTCGATAAGATGCTTGAAAAGGATATTATTACATTTCATCCACTTTCCGAAGAAAACCTTTTAGATATTGACACTTCCATTCATAAGATACGAAAATCGCTGAAATCTATTTCAGCGATTTTGTATTTATTCGAGTTCCAATTGGAACCATCTCAATTTTTAAGTGTGAAATTTAATTTGAAATCTCTCTCAAAACATTATGCAGCTTTGAGAGAACATTTTATTAACCTCCAAATCTATTATAAGCTCGAAGGTGAATTAAAAGCCATTGATGAAAGCGGTTTGGTTGAATTAAGAACCCAATTTGAATCGAAATACAATCTGATCATACAAGAAAAAGTTAAACCTTAATTCTTCAACTGAACAATTTCATCAATTTCGGAAATGGTGCAAGAGATTCTATTACCAGGAGGTTGCTATTAATAGACTTGGCTTGGAGAAAAATAGCTAAGTGAATAAAAAACTATATAAACTCACTGAATATTTAGGAAACGAACATGATTTACGGTTGTTTTATGAGTATCTAAGTGAGCATTTTACTACATTATCCAAGTTAACACAGTCATTCTTCAAACGAAAAATAAGAAACTTAAGGAAGAAAATTTTGATGCTCTATCCTGAAATCAACTACTGATTCTTTTTTTGCAGAACATCGTTCCTCCATGTAGATACTTATCTTGCTCATTTCCTTGGATAAATGAAGCTACCATGGCTAGGCCTTTTTGACAATCGTATCAATAAGGTGACTGTACATTGGAATGCATGGATTGAAAGTCCTACATTGAATTAACAAAATCATTGACTGAGATCTTAATTAGTAACCGACTAAATATCAATTATAGATATTACGCTACTACGTAGCTTTTGGTGTTTATGCTTAGCGAATTCACTATCCCGAGTACTCGGGACTCCGCAGCTATTTTCAAAGCGACAAAGTTGCGTACTATTTGTAGAATTCAAGTTGAAGTTCTTCATCCATTTATTATATATCTTATCATTATTTCATTGAAATTGAATGAAAAAACAAAATCATAAATATCAGAAAATGAACTCAATAACTCAACCTCTTTTTAAATGCTCTATGCAAATATCAAAGTCATTTGCCTTTTTGAAGAATTTTACGAAAAATCTTTCTACCTTTATATAATTAGATACCTTATCAATTATTTCATTGAAATTGAATGAAATAACAAAATCATAAATGTCTGAAAATGAACTTATTTACTCAGCCTCTTTTAAAATGCTCTATGCAAATCTCAAAATAATTTGCCTTTTTGAATAATTTTACTAAAAATCTTTCTACCTTTATATAATTAGATACCTTATCAATTATTTCATTGAAATTGAATGAAATAACAAAATCATAAATGTCTGAAAATGAACTTATTTACTCAGCCTCTTTTAAAATGCTCTATGCAAATCTCAAAATAATTTGCCTTTTTGAATAATTCAACGAAAATTTTACGTATGTCTGAAAAATCAAAAACCTTATCAATTGTTTCATTGAAAGAATTAACAAAGTCATAGATCTGAGATTTTGTATTTAGTTTTTGAGACTTTTCAGTTACCCGTTAGTGCAGATTTATTTCTATAAGGATTACTTTCTTTTCTTTTTGGGTGGAGTAAACTTGTTTCCAGAATTTTGGGAAGATAAATTTTTGGTCTGTGTTATTCCGTCATAAGGATTTTTCACATAATCAATTTCATAACTGGATGGAACCCTAAATGACATGCAGGTAACGCCATTGTAATTTGTAATTGAGAAATCTCCCAGATTAATAATATCCATTCCAATAAGTGCATCGCAACCACCGGTAAAAGCATCAATTTCAGTGGCTACAATTCCCTGAATTAGAACTTTGTTTGGTAATCCAATGTCGATAGTATAGGTTGATTGATTTACTATTCCATTTGCCGTGTGAACTTTTGCAATGCCAGAGGGAATTAAACCTAATTGTTGAGCAACTTTCTTTGATATTGCTGAACCTGTAGCGCCAGTATCCCAAATGGCCTTAATCGAAGAATGAGCAATAGTTCCTGGAATATGAATATCAATATCGGAGATCAATACTCTTAACAATCCTCCGTTCGATTTTATGGTAAACGCAGAACTATTCAATTGAATGAATTATAACTTGAGAATGAAATGTTTGAGAATAACTTTCAGGACCTGGAGTGCAATGCTGAATAAGAAATGTTCCAAGTTCTTCTGTCTTAACTGTTTCTGTATAAGCATCCCTGTTAGAATCATATACACCAATGACAATTTCATTCTTCAATACAATAAATTTGCCGTTGTATTTCTCTACCAATTCAGATTGATGTTCAAGATAATATTTGAATTCATTTTCTAGCATAACAGTACAATTTATGGATTCCAATAGGATATAAAATTACAAAAATTATCCAACAATTGTACTATTTTATGCCTCAGATTAGAAAATAAATTTCTTACAGAAACCTGCTAGTGCAGATTTGCAATCTGCACTTCTTAACTGCGAATCTGTGATCCGATTTTCTATCTAAAACTCTTTAATGCAGATTGGCCCTGAAAGCCTTTAGTTAATCAAGGGTAATCAAGGGTAATCAAGGGTAATAAAGGGATTAAAAATCCCTCGTTAAAAGGTGCAGATTGCAAATCTGCACCAGCAGCTTTATGGCATCTATGACGGGAACCAGGTTTATCCCAATATTTACTTGTTCATTACCGCTCAGGCATCAGCAGGTAAAGGCAGGCTGGTCTATTGCAAGCGGCTGATCATGCCCATTCACTGGGATTTACGCAAACAATCCCATGCCCTGCAACAGGCTTATGAAGGGGAAATGAGGGAATACAACCTTGCAAAGGGAGAAGGCAGTGATATTGAGAAGCCCGTTAAACCTCCTGAGAAATTACTTATTATCCCGGCCAACAGCTCGGCATCGGGTTTTTTCCAGTTGCTGTCCGAAAATGAAGGCAGTGGATTGATATTTGAAACCGAAGGGGATACCCTAACCCAGGCTATGAAAACGGATTACGGCAATTACTCCGATGGTCTTCGGAAAGGGACTCACCATGAGATGATTTCCTATTACCGTAAAACTGACCGTGAATACAAGGAGATTGAAGAACCCTGTATTTCATTGGTCCTTACTGGAACCCCCAATCAGGTTTCGGCCCTGATCCCCAACGCGGAGAATGGACTGTTCAGCAGGTTTATCTTCTACCACATGAACATCAAACCCTTTTGGAAAGATGTATTTGCATCTGGAGATGACAACAGCCTTAAGGAACATTTCAACAATTTGGGACAGGAGTTTTTTACCCTGCATAAAGCATTGAATGAAAACCCGTCCATCCAGTTTTGCTTGACCGGTGAACAAAAAATACAGTTTAATGCTTTTTTTACCCAAATACAGGAAAAATACCTGACCCTTCAGGGATTTGATTACATGGCAACCATCCGACGCCTGGGGTTGATTGCTTTCCGTATTGCCATGATATTTACAGCCCTGCGCATCCCTGAAACGGGTGATTTTTCCGAAAGGCAGTATTGTTTGGATATTGATTTCCAGAATACACTAGCAATGATCAGAATACTTGTAAAGCATTCAAGTCATGTGTTCTCTGAACTGCCGGTGGATGTGAATCCGACTAAGCCAAAGGATAGGAAAGAACAATTTTTGGATAAATTGCCTGAAAGGTTTAAACGCAAGGAATATGTTGAACTGGCAAAGAGTCTTTCTATCCTTGACCGAACAGCAGATCGGTACATTGTCCTGTTCTGCGAAAAGGGGTGGATTTGCAAGGAGCAGCTGGATACTTATACCAAAAACACCAAAAAAGAGTAGATAATCTGGCCCCAATCCTCAATAAAGGGCTGGAGTTTGATCGACACCGTCGACACCATCGACACCATCGACACCATCGACAGTGCCCTTTTTTATCAAAGAGAGTTTAATTACAAAGTTTTTAATGGCTCAACAAAAGATTAACTGATAAAGTGTACAATTTAAATGCCTTGGTTCCAGTGATCTGGCAAAACGATCATTTTCTTATAAAAGGAAAAGGGGGAAGTTATGTCTTATAATAAAAAAATGAGGATTATTTTAATGGAAAAAACCCAATGCTCAAAAGATGAGCTTGTCGATGGTGTCGATGGTGTCAATGGTGTCGATGACTCCAGGTGAAAAAAAGAAAAAGGGGAACACTGATGAAATAAAATAAAGGAAAAAAGGGGAACACTGATCAGACTGATGCTACAGATAAAAACTGATCTTCTGATTCATTTAATTCGGCCCTTTGTGTTCCCGATTAATCGGGACGTGCAATTCGTATTTTAATCAGTTTTTATCTGTAGCATCAGTAAGATCAGTGTTCCCTTTTTTTTAAAAAATTTAATCAGTGTTCTTTTTTACTATATTTCGGAGTTCTTATGTAATGTGAGTTAATAAAAAAACCAATGGATACTATAGAAATCAAATTGAAAGAATTAGAGGCCCAATTGTATCACCGCGAAGAAGAGGTGATTGGCCAGGGCAATCAACTGCAAAACCAGATTGAGAAACAGGATGTCAAAGTAAGCAAAACATATAAGGCTTATATGGCTATGGGCCTGATCAATGATACACAAATCAAGCGCCTTGTTGGAGAATTCGCTGATAAGAACTTTGATTGGTCGAATGCGGAATCCTTTTGGACGAAATACGAAGAAATAAATGGTCAACTCAACCAAAACCTGTCACTTTTGGCGACTCAAAAATACCAAAAGGAAACCATGGACCAAGCAGAGAAAGTGGTTGTTGACCTGATGATGGTTTTAAAATACTATTGGGATACAATGGCTTCCAATCTGGGAATAGTTTGCAATTTCATATCTGTTTGTAAATATTCTGAATTTCAAACCATCCTTGGAATAGAAAACTGGGAAGCCAGCCAAAAGGAGCACCTCTTGTCAATTTCAGTAAGAGACAGTTTTATGACCGAACGAATGGGGTTCATCAATGACCAACTGGGATTTCTTTCAAAGGAAGAAATCATCCTTCAGGAAATGCAATTGATTTGCAATGAAAGAGAACGAATCTATGGGGTGTCAAGGAAGCTGTTTCTAAGGTGATACGAATTACACGAATTTAAAACGAATTACACGAATTACAAAATCGCTTTTTGATTCAACTCTGATGAAAAATGTCTGAATTAGGTTTTTAGGATTTATAAGATTATAGGATTATTTGCCACTACCATTTTAATCCTTTCATCCTATAATCTGTTGAATCCTAATTCAGACATTTTTTAGATGAATTGACAACGACGATTCTGTAGGGGCGGCCCTGTGTGGCCGCCCTTTTTCTGTGTGTCTACTGGGGTTGGATTGGGAGTGAATAATAAAAATATAAAAAGGTAGGGTCTCGTAATTTATATCTACTTTTAAAAAATATTATACGACAACGGAGAAAGTACGAAATTATTTCTGCAATTTGCTAGTTGTTGGTATTATAAAACTTGGAAAAATGAGCGATACCACTACATTCGAAATTGAATTAGATGAAACGGTAAGAGATAACGAACTTTTTCAATCAATAAAACAAATTAGTATTTGTAAACCTGAATTGTTTAAATATGCGATAATGATGTGGGAAGTACCTTCTCATATTAAAGATTCCGACTTTGAATATTTACAATCAAAAATTCCAGCACTTGAATTTCTTCTTTCAGACCACTTAAAATTTGAGAATAATAGAATTGAGACTTTATCAAAAGATGATAGAGTAAAAAAAATAATAGGTATAAGCGCTTAGGTCGCACTGTCTAATCTACTGTATTCAGCCTGATTGGCTTATATTTTACCATCCTTTTTATGAGGTTATCAAATATACCCCCC